>Ga0209173_100068_pt1 | contig 140237 bp, 165 predicted proteins | sample SynthPrep_16_END_FD_187206 | JGI IMG/M metagenome (GOLD analysis project Ga0209173, IMG submission 187206) | Synthetic microbial communities from Ohio, USA - SynthPrep_16_END_DS12_MetaG (SPAdes) (version 2) | ecosystem: Engineered > Bioreactor > Aerobic > Activated sludge | place: USA: Ohio...
GGTTTAGCCGCCACGCGCCATCCATGGCGCGGGGCGGCTAAACCGGCATCCCTGCCGGTTTACCCCCCAAATCCCTGCCGAATTCCGGCCAGCGTGTTTGACGGGGCGCCTAAGATCAACATCAAAAGCAAGAGCACAGCGGCCTGACAGCCGGCTTGAGTGGTGTGAAGCAAAAGCAAAGGCAGTCCACTGTAGGAGCTGGCTTGCCGGCGATGGTCGTTAACGATGACGTGGGGTGTCTGGATGAACGCGGCGTTCTCACGTTTTTCGCCGGCAAGCCGGCTGCTACAGGGACCGCGTATCTACGATGCGAAGCGAGTCGCTCTTGATCTTGATCTTAGGCGCCCCGTCAAACACGCTGGCCGAACGCAGGCTTGAATCCGTGGCTAACCCGGCAGGACGCCGGGTTAGCCGCGCTGGGCCAAGGATGGCCCATCGCGGCGGCCCACGGATTCAAGCCGGAGTGAGGGTACACCGAGCCTAAGCGAGGTGCCGAGTGTTGGGGCAAGAGCCCTTTTGGTTACTTTTGGGGCTCTTTTCCAAAAGTGACCCGCCGTAAGGGCGGAACCAATACCAGCCGTTACCCAAACAACGGATATGTACTCATTCACGCCCCCCGAGCCATATGCTCCCCAATCCGTGCCCGTAACCACCGCTCCGCCGGATCATTGTCATGCACCCCACTCCACACCATCGACAACTGCGCCTCCTCAATCGCAAACGGCGGATCCTCCGCGCGTAACGACGTCCCCTCGGTCAACGCACACGCCGCATAATCCGGCACCGTCGCAATTATCTGCGTCCCCGCCAACAATGCCCGCAACCCACTGAACTGCGGCACCGCCAACACCACCCGCCGCGCCCGGCCGATCCGCGCCAAATCCAGATCGATATTGCCACTCAAGTCCCCCGAGAACGACACCATTGCATGAGGGCGTTCACAGTAATCATCCAGCGTAAGCGGCTCGACACCACCATCCCCACGCAAGACCTTGCACGGAATATCCCGCAGCTTCTTGCGCTTGGCATTCGCCGGCAATTCAGTGGTGTAACTCACCCCCACCGAAATCTCGCCACTGGCCAGCAACGACGACATCAACAGGTAATTGGCCCGACGCACCACCACGATGATCCCCGGCGCCTCCTCGCGCAATTGACTGAGCAACGGCGGAAACAGGCCAAACTCAGCGTCATCAGAGAGGCCAATGCGAAACACCGCACAACTGGTGGAAGGGTCGAAATCCTTGGCACGGCTGACCGCTCCGGAGATGGTGTCCATGGCCGGTTGCAACTCCTTGAGTATCGCCACGGCACGTGGCGTGGGCTCCATGCCCCGCCCGTTGCGCAGCAGCAACGGGTCGTCGAACAGGTCGCGCAGACGCCCCAACGCCGCACTCACCGCCGGTTGGCCCATGAAGAGTTTTTCGGCGACCCGGGTCAGGTTCTTCTCGAACATCAGTGCTTCGAAAATCACCAGCAGGTTCATGTCGACGCGGCGCAGGTCGTTGCGGTTCATGGGAAGCATCCAAACGGTTGGCAAGCGCACAGATAAGCATGCAAAACCCGACCGGCATTGCATGTCTGTGCTGTCTTTTTCACCTCGGCACCTGGCGAAATTAACAACGATTAACTCGTCAGCCGGACGGTCCGGCAACAAGATTGACCGCGTCTACACTGCATCCATCCACCGGGAACGCTCCCATCGACTGCGGATATTTGTCATGGCCCGATTCGATCAATATGCACCTCGTTTGTCCGCCACCGGAGGCCTGTGCCCTCGGCGCGAGCGCATCGCCAAGCAACTGATCCTGGCCAATCTGGGCGAGAGCCTGGCCATTGCCGACCTGGCCCAGGCCTGCGCGCTGTCGCGCAGCCATTTTTCCCGGGCGTTCAAGTGCACCACCGGGTTGTCACCGCAGGAGTGGATCCGCCAACAGCGCATCCAGCGCGCCAAGGAGCTGATCACCAGCTCGTCCCTGAGCCTGACGCAAATCAGCCTGGAATGCGGTTTTTGCGACCAGGCGCACTTCTGCCATATGTTCACCCGCAGCGAAGGCGTCAACCCGATGACCTGGCGAAATCACCACTTACGTCACAAGCTTCAAGTCATCGCAGCCTAGTGGTCGGTGCGTACCTGGAATATGCTGGCCGCTCCCCCCTTTCCGAGCACGGCCAGCCATGAGCGACCCCGGCGACCAGGCCGTACATTTCGGCCCCTATCGCATCCACCCGCGCCAACGCTTGGTGCTCGAGGCGGGTCGCCCTTTGCGCCTGGGACGGCGTGCGGTGGAGATCCTGCTGATCCTGCTGGAGCAGGCCGGCAATGTGGTGAGCAAACAGGAGTTGATCGCCCGCGTCTGGCCCAAAAGCGTGGTGGAAGATGGCAACCTGCGGGTGCATATGGCGGCGTTGCGCAAGGCTCTGGGCGATGGCCAGGCCGGGCAGCGCTATATCGTGACCGTGGCCCAGCGTGGCTACAGTTTTGTTGCGCCACTGAGCATCGAACCGATGACACCGCCTTCCGAAGGTGCCCCACAACGCCCCTGCCACAACCTGCCGTTGCGGCGTACCCGGATGATCGGCCGCCAGGCCTTGATCGACAGCCTGGTGCAGCAACTGCCGGAACAACGCTTTATCACCCTGACCGGCGCCGGCGGCATCGGCAAGACCACTGTCGCGCTGCGGGTGGCGGAATTGTTGATCGGGCATTACCGCGACGGCATCCGGCTGTTCGACCTGGCGCCGTTGAGCGCGCCATCGATGATCCTGCCCAACCTGGCTGCCCTGCTCGACGTCACTCATGCCGAGCACGAACCCTTGGCGACCTTTGCGCGCAGCCTGCAGGAACGCCAGTTGCTGCTGGTGATCGACAACTGTGAGCACCTGCTCGACGACATCGCCCTGATCAGCGAAACCCTGCTGCGCCATGCGCCCAGGCTGCACATCCTGGCCACCAGTCGCGAGGCATTGCGCGCCGAAGGCGAATCCGTGCAGCGCCTGGAACCCCTGGCCTGCCCGCCCGTCACCGGCAATCGCGCCCAAGCGTTGGGCTACCCGGCACTGCAATTGTTGATCGAGCGAGCCATGTCCCATCAGGACAGCTTCGAGCTGAGCGAGGCAGAGCTGCCGCTGGCGATTGATATCTGCCAGCGCCTGGACGGCATTCCGTTGGCGATCGAGTTGGTGGCGGCGCAGATCGAGCGCTTTGGCTTGCCAGGGCTATTGGTGCAGATGGAGGACAATTTCCGCCTGCTGACCCGTGGCCGGCGCAACGCCCTGCCTCGTCATCAAACCTTGCGCGCGACGCTGGACTGGAGCTTTGAGCTGCTGACCGCCTGCGAACAGATCTGCCTGCGTCGCCTGGCGGTGTTTCGCGGCGGTTTCAGCCTGGCCAGTGCGGCGGCGGTGATTGCCGGGGAACAGGTAGCACCCGCCGAAGTGCTGGGCTCAATCACTCAACTAGTCGCCAAATCCTTGCTTAACGTCGAGGCCGGTGATGATGAGATGGTGTATCGCCTGCTGGACATCACCCGTACCTACGCCCTGGAAAAGCTCAGCGTCGCCCAAGAGCTTGACGCCACCCGCGAACGCCATGCAGAGCGGTGCCTGGCGCTGATGGAACAGGCGCGCGACGATTGGGATTCGGTCGCCACCCAACCCTGGATCGACCGTTACGCGCCGCTGCGTGAAGATATCCGCGCTGCCCTCGACTGGGGGCTCGCGCAGGCGGGCGAACACCTGCTGGCGATCCGCTTGACCGTCAGCGCAATGCCGCTGTGGCAAGAATTGTCGTTGCTCAGGGAACACCGTTTGTACGTGGACAAGGCGCTGGCGTTGATGGACCAGGCCGCATCGCCCTGCCCCCGCTTGTCGATGCAACTGCAACTGGCGCTGGGCAGCCTGTCCTATCACGCCATGGGCGGGGCCCCGCAGACCATTGCCGCGTTCGTCCGTGCGCGGCACCTGGCCGAAGCGCACGAGGACGTCGCGGGGCAACTGCGCGCGGTCTCCGGGCATATGGCGGTGAACCTGTGTGCAGGCCAGTATCGTCAGGCGCTGGCGCAAAGCGTGCAGTTTGATCGCCTCGACCCACGCACCGACCCGCAACTGGATATCAGCGCCCAGCGTCTGCGGGTGCTGGCCCAGCATTACAACGGCAACCAGGCACTCGCCCGGCACAATGCCGAGCAAGTGATCCAACGCATGGCGCACAGCGGCCACGTCAACCGATTTGCCCACGGCATCGGTGTGCAATACGACCAGAGCGTTGCCTCACTCACGGTGCTGGCGCGAATCCTGTGGTTGCAAGGCTTTCCCGAGCAAGCCTGGCGCACCGCCAACCAGGCGTTGGAACTGGCGCAGCAGATCAATCATGGCACCTCCATCTGCTACACCCTGGCGTTGGCAGGCGTGGTCATCGCCCGTTACAACGGTGACGAAGACACCGCCCAGACCCTACAGGCACTGCTGTTGGAACATGCCCACAAGCATTCGGTGCAGTTGTTCAAGACGTGGGCAGGTCACTACGCGGGAATCCTTGGGCGCAAGGACCTGCAAGGCCTGGGGTTGATTGAGGATATCCTGGTCACGCTGGGTTCCCATGCACTGGACGAGCCTGGGTTCGAACGCGCCCGCGCGGGCGACGCGGGTTGGTGCACCCCGGAGATCCTGCGGATACACGCAGAAAGCACGACCGATGCCCGTGCGGCCGAAGCGCTGCTGCTGGAAGCTTTGGGCCTGGCTCACCAGCAAGGCGCGCTGGCCTGGGAGTTGCGCTGTGCGACGTCGTTGGCACGGCTGTGGCAGGCGCAAGGCCGCGTGCAGCCGGCCCGCGATCTGCTGAGTTCGGTCTACACGCGGTTCACGGAGGGCTTTGCCACCCAGGACCTAGTCCGCGTACGCGGCCTGCTCGACGAGTTGCAGGACAAGCGGCCGGCCTGAAAACGGCCCCAGGTAATGCTCATAGCCCTGCTGCAAGCGCGCGACCTGCATCGGGTCGCGTAACTGCGCGAGTGCATAGCTGCGCACGCAGTTGAGCAGGCGGTAACGGGCATTGCCGGGGCCGGGTTCGAGGGTCAGCAACGAAGTACTCACCAGACGCCCCAGCAGGTAGGCCAAGTCGGCATGTTCCAGCTCGGTACCAGCGACCAGTTCACTCAAGGCGGGCAAGGTGACCGCCATCTTGAACAACCCCAATTGCAGGAACAGCCAGCGCTCCGGCAGGCTCAGGCGCTGGTAGCTCCAGTCCAGGGCCGCGTTCAGGGATTGATGACGTTCCACCGCCGTGCGCCGGCCCCGGCTCAGCACATGCACGCCTTTGCACAGTTGCTGCTGCAATCCACGCACGCCAAGGGCGTCCACTTGAGCGGCCGCCAGCTCCAGGGCCAGGGGAATGCCATCCAGGCGTCGACAGATGTCACGCAGCGGGGCCAAGTCCTGGGGTCGCAGCACAAAGCCTTGCTGAGCAGCACGTACTCGGGCGACGAACACTTGCACCGCCGGGTAAGCCATCGCTTCTTCGACACGGCTTAACGCCGATGGCGCAGGCACCGACAGCCGAGGCACGCGTTGCACCCATTCCCCGGAGACTTGCAGGGCTTCACGACTGCTGACCAGCACACTGACCTGAGGCGCCGCTTCGCGTAGCACGTGCACCAGGTGACGGCAGGCACCGAGTAGCAGGTCGGCACCGTCGAGCACCAGCAACAACTGGCGGGCCGCCAATTGCCGCCCCAGTTCAGCGGCATTGGCGCAGGGTTCAAGGTGCAGTACCGAAGCCAGGTGACGCAGCATGCTCATCGGCGCTTCCACCGTGGCCAAATCGACCCACCACACGCCGTCCCGGTAACGCGGCAACACCCGCTCAGCCAACGCCAGGGCCAGGCTGCTCTTGCCCACGCCGGCACACCCGGTGAGCGTCATCAGGCGTTGGCCGGACAGGCGTCTCACCAGCACGCCCAACAGCTCATCACAGCCCATCACCGGACTCAGGCGTGCGGCGAGGTTATGCAGGGGTAACGTGGCCGGCACAACCCCGTGCACGGGGGCGGCGAAACAGTAGCCACGCTGTGGGTCGTTGAGAATGAAACGCTGCCCATCAAGGGCGCGACGCAATGCAGCGATGTGCACCCGCAGGTTGTTTTCTTCCACCACGCTGTTCGGCCACACGCGCTCGATCAAGGTGGCCTTGCTGATGTACTGCCCAGGCGCTTCAAGCAGCACCGTGAGGATATCCAGCGCCCGCCCGCCCAGAGGCACCGGCCAGCCTGCCTTGCTGACCAGACGCTGTTGCCGGTGAAAGACATAGGCGCCGAAGCGCACCGTGCCATCAGCGTCAATCGCCTGAGGATTGTTCATCTGTGCAAAAGCGCTGAAACACCCGGCCTTGGGCGTTCGCGCATCCTTTTCCGTGGGCTTGCCGCTATCTTGCCAGTTGGCGATGACAGGACAATGCTGGCACAGGGAGTGATACGGACATTCGGGTGCGCCAGACGGACATTCTGTCGTTAACTGAACTGTTGTCGGTATTGGGTCGGGTTGAGGCCCAGTTTTTCGCTGAACAGAAAGCGCATGTGCCGCACGCTGCCGAAGCCCGCGTGGAAAGCCACGGTCTTGAGCGGCAAGTCGGTGGTTTCCAGCAATTGCCGGGCGCGGTCGATGCGCGCGCCCTGCAGGAATGCCATGGGCGTCATCTGCACATCCTTGGCAAACAACCGCGCAAAGTGGCGCGCGCTCATGCCGGCCAGTTCGGACATGGACTCGATAGTGAACGGTTGATCAAGATGCTCCAGCACATGCTTCTGCACGCGGGTGATCGCCGTTTCCTGAGGCGCCACCGCCGCCGTCATCGGACTGAATTGGGCCTGGCCGCCCTGGCGTTTCATCACCACCAGCAACACCTTGGCCACTTCCACGGCGACATGCTTGCCGTGGTCCTGGGCCACTACCGACAGCGCCAGGTCGATACCGGCGGTGACGCCACCCGAGGTGATCAGGCGCCCGTCCTGCAAATAGATACGGTCGGTTTCCACAACAGCCTTGGGGAACGCCTTGATCAGCCGCTCCGTGTAGTGCCAGTGAGTGGTCACGCGATGGCCGTCCAACAACCCGGCATGCCCCAGCACAAAGGCGCCGGTGCAAATGGAGCCGAAGCGACGCGCCCGTGGCGCTGCCGCCCTGAGCCACGGCAGTAAGGCGGGATGGCATTCGTTGTAGGCACCAGGACCGCCGGGCACCAGCAGCAGGTCGTAGGCATCCTGGGCCTGGTCCAACAGCAAGTCGGTGTGTACCGCGACACCATTGGAGGCGCGCAACGCGCCGGGCTCCGTGCCGAGGGTAAGGATCTGATAGTGATCCGCCGCTGGCAGGTAGCGGTTGGCAATGGAAAACACTTCGAGCGGCCCGGCCATGTCGAGCAGGAGGAAGTCCGGAAATAGCGCCATGGCCACGGTTTTCATAGCGAGAAAAGTCCATCGAGAAGGAATGCGGCCGCCATTATTGCACGTTCAGAACTGTCAACTTGAAGGCGACAGTTATTCAGATTTCAGCTTCTTAATGAATCATTCATTAACTATTAACCTTCTTCTCAACGCCGGAGCCCTGCATGCCGCAGCCCGCTCCCACTTGAGGACAAGACCATGCTGACCCTTCGCAAAGCTTCCGAACGCGGCGCCGCCAATCACGGTTGGTTGAAGTCGTTCCACACCTTCTCGTTCGCCAACTACTGGAACCCGAAAGAACAAGGCTTTTCCGACCTGCTGGTGATCAACGATGACCGCGTCGCGGCCGGCAAAGGTTTCGGCCAACACCCGCACCGCGACATGGAGATTTTCTCTTATGTGCTGGAAGGCGCGCTGGAACACAAAGACACCCTGGGCACCGGTTCGGTGATCCGCCCCGGCGATGTGCAACTGATGAGCGCCGGCAGCGGCGTGGCCCACAGCGAGTTCAACCACAGCCAGACCCGTGGCGTGCACTTCCTGCAGATCTGGATCGTGCCGAATGAAGCCGGCGCCGAACCGCGTTATCAACAGGAGCACTTCAGCGAGGCGCAGAAACGTGGGCGCTTGCAGTTGATCATCTCGCCGGACGGCAACGACGGTTCCCTCAGCGTGCGCCAGGACGCACGGGTGTATGCCGGGCTGTTCAGCGGCGACGAAGCCGCCACCCTGGACCTGGCGCCGGATCGTCATGTGTACATCCATGTGGCCCGAGGCAGCGTTGAAGTCAACGGCCAGCGCTTGCAGGAAGGCGACGGCGCCCGCGTGCGGGATGAACGGCAGATCCGCCTGGGCCATGGTGAGGACGCCGAAGTGCTGGTGTTCGATCTGCGCCCGCAAGAGCTGCCGCAGATGCCATGACCAGGCGTGCGATGGCTCGTCGGAACGAGCCATCGCTGGCGTCGATAGTCACCATCAGCCCAATGAAGTTCTCTTAAAAAATGCAACGCGTAACATCAAACCCATACCAGCAACAACCCAAACTAAAACACTCGGAGCACACTCTCATGAAACGCCAAATCTTGCTTAGCCTCGCTTTCTCGGTACTCGCTGCAAATGCTTTTGCCCATCCTGTCGTCGCTGAAGGCGGTTCGGATCGCCTGATCGAAAGTCGCGTCGCAGAGGGTGGCTCGGACCGCCTGCAAGGTAACCGCGTTGCCGAAAATGGTTCGGACCGCCTGCTGGAACGCCGTGTTGCCGAAGGTGGCGCTGATCGCCTGCAAGAACGTGGCCTGGCTGAAGGCGGTGCTGATCGCCTGCAAGAACGTGGTCTGGCCGAAGGCGGTGCTGATCGCCTGCAAGAACGTGGTCTGGCCGAAGGCGGTGCTGATCGCTTGCAAGAACGTGGTCTGGCCGAAGGTGGTGCTGATCGCCTGCAAGGCAACAACGTTTAATCCCGCACTGCTGGCGGGAACCCCAAACCGGCCTGATCAGCCGGTTTTTTTTCGCCCTCGATGAAGTGCGGCTACGCCGATGAACCAAGCCGGGTAGGCAAACGCCGGCACATGAACGTATCTGGCTACCAACTTTCTCCCAGCCCCAGCAGGCCCAGAATCTGGCGTCGCAAGTCCACCAGATAAGGATCGTCCCGGTGTCGGGGGTACGGCCGGTCAATCGTCAGTTGCGCCAGGATGTTCGCCGGACGATCGCTGAACACCACCACCCGGTTGGCCAACAGCAAGGCTTCTTCCACATCGTGGGTCACCAGCAAGGCCGTATAGCCCTGGCGCTGCCACAAGTCGATCAGTTCCTTTTGCATGGTGATACGGGTCAGGGAGTCGAGTTTGCCCAACGGCTCGTCGAGGATCAGCAGGCGTGGTTGATTGACCAGTGCGCGGGCCAGCGCCACCCGTTGCGCCATGCCACCGGACAACTGCCGTGGATAAGCGCGAGCGAACTGACTGAGACCGACTTTTTCCAGGGCTTCGTCGACCTTGGCCGAATGAGTCTTGAGTAGCCCCTGCGCTTCCAGGCCGACGGCGACGTTGTCCCACACGCGGCGCCATGGGTAGAGCGTCGGGTCCTGGAACACCACCACGCGGCTCGGGTCCGGGCCGGTGATGGCTTCACCGTCCGCCAGCAAACGGCCGGAGTCCGCCGGTTCCAGGCCGGCCACCAAGCGCAGCAAGGTCGACTTGCCGCATCCCGAAGGCCCGAGCAAGGCCACGAATTCGCCTGGCGCCACAGCCAACGAAACCCGCTCCAATACCGGCAGATGCAGGCCGTCCAGGGCAAAGCCATGGCTCAGGTTTTCTATGCTCAGCGCCAAACCTTCCGACGCCGATACTGCGTGTGCCAGGGCTACCATTTCATCGATCCTTTCTGCCAGGCCAACAACCGGTCACGCACCAGGAACAACCCGGTGATCAACCCTGAACAAGCGAGCGCCATGATTAGCAAGGCGGCGTACATATTCGCGTAGGCGGCCCAGCCCTGGGCCCATTGCAGGTACCACCCGATACCGGATTTGACGCCCATCATCTCCGCCACCACCAGCGTCGAAAACGAGGCGCCCAGGCCCATGAAAAGGCCGACAAATACATGCGGCAACGCGGCGGGAATCGCCACCTTGAAAATCAGAAAAGCTTGCTTGGCGCCGAGGGTGCGGGCCACGTCGTAATAGGCTTTGTCTACACTCGCCACGCCGGACCAGGTAAGCACCGTGACCGGAAACCAGGTGGCCAGTGCGATCAAAAATACGCTGGCGCTCCAACTGCTCGGAAACAGAAAGAAGCACAGCGGCAACAACGCCGTCGACGGCACCGGACCGAGAATGCGCAACACCGGGTGCAACCAGTAGCCGATGCGCGTGGACCATCCGATCGCCACCCCCGCGATAAACCCGGTGATCGCGCCCAGCGCCACGCCCGAACCCAGCAGCAACGCCGAGTGCCACAGGCTGTCGGCCAGGCGTGGGTAGTCTTCGATATACACGGCCAGCAAGGCCTGGGGCGGCGCAAAAAACGGCACCGGCAACAGCGCCAGTTTGGCGGTGAGTAGTTCCCAGATACCCAGCAGCACCGGCAAGGCGATCAGCCAGGGACCCGCGTTGCGCAGGCGCAGGCCCAACCTCGCTATCTTGCGCCCCAGCAGGCTCAATACGATGAACAGCGCCGCGATGCCCACGCACAGATTGGCCAGGCCTTGGGTCATCGGCCAGTTGCGCGTCGCGTTGGGCCAGTAGCTGATCAGCAGCGCGACGGCCAGCCAGGCCCCCACCACCGCCACGCCCTGCCACCAGACTTTGAACGCCAGGGACGGGTTCAGGGTTGCCGCATCAACTGAAGACATCGGCGGTGATCTCCTTGGCAAACTCCACCGGGTCGGTGCTCTTGCTGATCACTTCGACGGTTTTCAAGTCGGTGACGTAGGTGAGGATTTCCTGGGTCAGCGCCGCGCCCACCGCGTGATGGCCGTGGGTGTGGTCGTGGAGGATCGCCTGCACTTCTTCTACCGAAGTATTCAGCGCATGGGCCTGGAAGCCTTTGGCAACTTCTTCGGGGTGCTGCACGGAATAGTTGTGGGCTTCCAGAATCGCTTGGGTCAAGGCCGCGACCACGCGTTTGTCTTCGCGCACCAGTTTGCCGGTGACGCCGACCACGCAGCAGCTGAGGTTGGCGTACTCTTCCACCAGGTTGGTGGACAGTTCGCGGGCCACGCCGGATTTGATCAGGCGGTACATGAACGGGTCACTGCCACTCACCGCCTGCACTTCGCCACGCTCGAGGGCCGTGCCGAGCAGGTCGGCCGGGTACAGCCGCCATTCCACGTCGCGCACCGGGTCCACGCCGTGTTTCTTCAGCAGGATCGAGAAGAAATTGCGGTCCGGACTGGCCATGTCGGTCACGCCGATAGCCTTGCCCTTGAGGTCTTCGAGTTGGGTCACGCCGCCATTCACCGCACTGAGCAAACGCAGGCAGCCGCCGTGAGTGCCCGCAGTGAGTTTCACATCGAACCCTTGCTCCAGCGCCTTGAGCCAACGCAGCGCCATGCCCACGCCCGCGTCGGCTTTACCGGTGGCGATGGCCTCCAGCAGTACTTCGGTTGAGTTGCCGAAGTTGACCAGTTCCACGTCCAGATTGTGCTTGGTGAAAAAGCCTTGGCCGTGGGCGATCACCACTGGCGCCAGGCATACGGCGTTGAGGTTGACTGCCAGCTTCAGCTTGCGCGGAGCGTCGAGGCGGATGAATTCACCGGTGCCAGCAGGTTCCTGTGAAGTGTTATGGCCGGCGTGTTCATCGGCGGCGAAGCCCAGGCGTGGCAGCGACAGGCTGGCCAGCGTAATACCGGCCAGCCCCAGCAGGCGGCGGCGGGTTAAGTGATCGAAGTCAGCCATACACAATATTCCCTATAAATGAGTGTTCTGGACGGTGTGGCACCTGTAGGAGCCGGCTTGCCGGCGATAACATCGGGCCAGTCGACATCACGGCTGACTGATACACCGCTATCGCTGGCAAGCCAGCTCCTACAGGGACCGAGTTCAGGGGTTGAGATCGGCGAGGCCGAGGTGCTCACGCAACGTCGAGCCTTCATACGCCGTGCGAAACAACCCCTTGCGCTGCAAATGCGGAATCACGCTCTCGACAAACTCGGTGAACGAGCCCGGCAGATACCCCGGTGAAACCACGAACCCATCGCAACCGCCCTGCTCAAACAGCTCGGCCAACTGATCGGCCACCTGCGCGCCCGTCCCCACCAACTGCGGTACGCGCACGCTGCTGGCGAAGAGGCGCCCGAGTTGTTCCAGGGTGGTTTGCGGGCCTTGCATCAACAGCTTTTCAGCGGCGGCCGGGTGGATCAGTGGCGACTGGGCGATCTCGGCCAGGGTCGCGGACAGCGGGAATGGCGACAGGTCCACATTCAGCTGCGACGCCAGGGTCACCAGCCCCAACTCAGGCCGAGCCAGGGCGTTGTGCTGATCACGTTTGGCGCGAGCTTCAGCTTCGCTCGCGCCAATGAACGGCATCACCGCCGTCAGCACCTTGCAGCTGTCAGCCTCACGGCCTTGCTGCACCACCTGCGCACGCACGTCATCGCGAAACGCACGCATGGCCGCCAAATGCGGGTGAATGGTGAAAATCGCCTCGGCCCACCGCGCGCCAAAGCGCCGGCCCCGCCCGGACGAACCGGCCTGGATCAGCACCGGTCGCCCCTGGGGCGTGCGCGGAATATTCAACGGGCCTTCGACCCTGAACCACTCACCCTGATGTTGCACCGAACGGATCAACTCGGGGTCCGCCAGCACGCCGCTTTCTCGGTCCAGCTTCAGCGCGTCCTTGCCCCAGCTGTTCCAGAGCTTCAGCGCGACTTCGACAAACTCATCGGCGCGGTCATAGCGCAGATCGTGTTCCAAGTGCTTGTCCTTGCCGAACAGACGCCCTTCGCTGTCGTTCATCGAGGTGACGATATTCCAGGCTGCACGGCCCTTGGACAGGTGGTCGAGGGTGGCGAATTCACGGGCGATGTGCGCCGGTTCGTAATAGGTGGTGGAACGGGTCGCTCCGAGCCCAAGCTTGGTGGTCTTGCCGACCAGGTAAGAGAGAATCGGCAGCGGGTCCAACCGCGTAGCGTCCTGGGCACCGTAGCGCAAGGCGAACTCGCGGGAGCCGCCCATTTGATCGCCCACGGCCAGGCGATCGGCGAAGAACAGGAAGTCGAACAACCCCTCCTCCACCACCTTGGCCACCCGCGCGTAGTACTCGGGGTCAAGGTAATTGCCGACGGTCTCCGGATGACGCCACACGGCGTGGCTGTGCACCACCGGCCCACTCAACAGGAACGCGGATAAATGGATCTGGCGGTTTTTGGTCATGGAATATTTTCGCTTAAAAATTCCATTTAATTATATTAATCACGAACAACTATGAAAGAACCATATAGTTCTATGGTTATTACCGATGGGTTTGATCTCAAAAAAAGCGCCCTAAGCTAAGACCGAAAGAGTATTTAACGAATAGTTTTTAGAACTTTAAGCTCGACGCTACTCCGTTCAAGATCGAGCTCGCCATGTCCATACGTCGCCCCCTCGCCGCAGTACTCGGGTTGCTGGCCTTTTCCGTCGCGGCGAGCGCCGAAGCCCAGGAAACCGTGCGCATCGGTTACCAGAAGTCCTCGACCCTGATCACCCTGCTGAAAACCCAAGGCACCCTGGAAAAAGCCCTCAAGGCCGACCACATCGACGTGAGCTGGCATGAGTTTCCCAGCGGCCTGCCGCTGCTCGAAGCGCTCAACGTGGGCAACGTCGACATCAGCGCCGACGTGGCCGATACCGTGCCGATCTTCGCCCAGGCCGCCCAGGCCAAGCTCACTTACTTCGCCCAGGAAGCACCCTCGCCTTCAGCCCAGGCCATCGTGGTGCGCAAGGACTCACCGATCCAACAACTGGCGGACCTCAAGGGCAAGAAAATCGCCGTGACCAAGGCGGCGGGCACCCACTATTTGCTGATCGCCGCGCTGGCCAAGGCGGGCCTGGAATTTTCGGATATCACACCGGCTTATCTGACACCCGCCGATGGTCGCGCGGCGTTCGAGAACAACAAGGTCGACGCCTGGGTTACCTGGGAACCCTTCCTCACAAGCGTGCAACGTCAACTGCCCACGCGCACCCTGGCCGACGGCGCAGGGCTGGCCAGTTACAAGCGCTACTACCTGACGGGCACGCCTTACGCCAAGGCGCATCCTGAGGTGTTGAAGGTGGTGTATGAACAGCTGGAAAAGGCCGGCCAGTGGGTGAAAACCAACCCGCAGGACGCGGCCAGGATCCTCGGCCCGCTGTGGGGCAACCTGGATACGGCCACCGTTGAAGCCGCCAATGCACACCGCAGTTACCAGGTGCAGCCGGTGACGCTCGACCAACTGGGCGAGCAGCAGAAAATCGCCGATGCGTTCTTCAAGGCAGGCCTACTGCCCAAGGCCGTGGATGCCAAGGATGTGCAGACCTGGAAGCCTTGACGGACTGAGCGGGCGAACCCGGTTAAGTGGTACAAAGGGCGTCCCTGTACTCGCCCCAGGAAACCGTCTTTCATGACCGCCATCGCTCCACTCGTTCAACCGCGCACCCTGCAAATGGGCCTGCTTGCCCTGACCGGTGCCCAGACCGTGTTCTGGGCCAACCCGCTCACCGAGCAGGTCAGCGGCACCCGCGATCCCCAGGGCCGCCTGCATGTGGACGGCACCCTCAAGGTCAAGGGCTAGGCCGACTGTTCGCCGCCGGTGACGTGGCCTACGCCGCCACCGACACCCTGGGCAACTCGATCTTGGCGCCTGGGGCGCCGTGTTCACCGAAGGCTGGGACCGCCAGCTGAAACTGGTCGGCCAGGAAGCCAAGGACCTCAAGCACCAGATCAACACCGTGTGGATCTAGCCATCGGCCGCTGATCGTGCGGTGGCGCTGGCGGCGGCAGACCCGTTGATTCCGGTGGCCTGATCCCCATACGCCCTACACCGGCCAGCTCACTCCGTGCTGATCCGGTCATTCCCGAGCGCCCGCCGATAATTGTTAGGCGGGTGTTTTTTTTGCGCACTCACCCAACGAATACGCCGCCAAGGCCCCCATCACTCCGCCTACCATCGGCGCCAGCCAGAACAGCCAGAGCTGCGCCAGGTACTCGCCCCCGGCAAACAACGCAGGCCCGGTGCTGCGTGCAGGGTTCACCGAGGTATTGGTCACCGGAATCAACACAAGGTGAATCAAGGTCAGGGCCAGCCCAATCGCAATCGGCGCAAAGCCAGGCACCGCGCCTGGTGCGGTCACGCGCATGATGATGAACAAGAAAAAGAACGTGGCGATGAATTCCGCGAGCAACGCGGCCTTCATATCAAAGAGGCCAGGGCTTAGTGGGCCATAACCATTGGCGGCAAAACCTCCCACTGCGAAATCCGGCTGCCCGCTGGCAATCAGGTACAACGCTGCCGAAGCGCCAAGCGCTCCAGCCACCTGCGCCGCGATATACGGCAGTACATCACTCCCCGCCACACGACGCCCCGCCCATAAACCCAGGGTCACCGCCGGGTTGAAATGCCCACCCGAAATACTGCCTACCGCATAGGCCATGGTCAGCACCGTGAGCCCGAACGCCAGCGAAACGCCGACAAACCCAATGCCCAGTTCCGGGAAAGCCGCCGCCAGGATGGCGCTGCCACAGCCGCCGAAGGTCAACCAGAAAGTACCGATAAACTCGGCGGTCAAACGCTTTTGCACAATCGACTCCATTGCTGTTCAAGTGCCGTCACCACAGGCCGTGGGCGGTCTTGGGCGACGGTAGCAATGGGTATCAAATTGCTGTGTAAGACTTGTCCTGTTTTATCGGGTTACGACACCCTGCCCAAACCGGCGGATCGCCAGGCAGTAGCCAATCAACGCCAGCGCCGCCAGCAAACCGCCCGCCGCGCCGATCCAGGCAAAGCCAAACTGGCTACCCACCCAACTGCCCATCAGGGCGCCGCCGCCGATGCCGATGTTGTAGATGCCGGAAAACATCGCCATGGCCACGTCGGTCGCATCCGGCGCCAACACCAGCACCTTGGATTGCATCGCCAGGCCGAAGCCCATGATCGCCATACCCCAAAACACGCTCAGCATCACCAGGTAGGATTCTGCGCCACTTAACGGCAGCAGCAGCGCCAGGCACGCGGCGAGGATGAATACCGCGCCGACTACGAACAGGTGCGGATTGAAGCGGTGCACCAGGCTGAACAACAGCGAGCCGATGATGCCCGCGCCGCCGAACACCAGCAGGATCAGGGTCACCGCGCTGCCGCTCATGCCGGCCACGCCTTCGACGAAAGGCTCGATGTAGCTGTAGGCGGTGAACTGCGCGGTCACGGTCATGGCCGTGAGCACGTACAACGCCACCAGCGCCGGGCGCTTGAACAGCAGCGGCAGGCTGCGCAAGGAGCCGGAGTTCTGGCTCGGCAGCAGCGGCAAGGTGCGCGCCAGCCAGAACACCAGGGCGGCGGCGAACGCGCCGATCACCAGGAACGTGGTGCGCCAGCCCATGGCTTCGCCCAGCAGGCGGCCCAGTGGAATGCCCAGGACCATCGCCAGAGAAGTACCGGTAGCCAGCAGGCCGAGGGCTTGCACCTGCTTGCCTTCCGGCGCCAGGCGTACAGCAAGGGACGCGGTGATCGACCAGAACAAGGCGTGGGACAAGGCAATACCAATGCGACTGAGCATCAGCAGGCCGAAGCTGTTAGCGACGCTGGAAAGGATGTGGCTGGCGATAAACATGCAGAACAGCACGATCAGCAGCTTGCGCCGTTCGACGTTGCGGGTCAGCAGCATCACCGGCAGCGAGGTCAGGGACACGATCCAGGCGTAGATGGTGAGCATCAGCCCGACGCTGGACACGGGCATGTCGAAGCTGGCGCCGATGGCGCTGAGCAGCCCGACGGGCACGAATTCGGTGGTATTGAACACAAAGGCGGCCAACGCGAGGGCGATGACCGGTTGCCAGTTGGCTTGGGGCGTTGCGGCTGAAATGCTCATTGAAGGGCGCGGTACTCGGACGATGATCAGACGGCCACCCAGGACAAGCGCCGCCGCCGAGCATTCTATAGGTTTCTGGCGCGGCTGTTGACGCCGATCCGGCTCAAAACCACCTCAGGACGTCACGGCGCGGTCATGGTGACCACGTAGGCCCCCGATTGAATGGGCTTGCCGAGGGCGTCCACCAGCACATACCGCTGGTCGTAATAGCGCCCATCACTGCTTTGGGCGACCAACTTGACGTCTGCCTGCGCAGTGCCCAGCGCCGTCACCGTGCGCACGGGCTGCACCGCGAACTGGCTGCCACGCAAGGCCTGCGGGCAGCCCTTGAGTTCCAGCGTCGACCCGCTTGGTGCAGCTGCATGACAGCCGGGCTCGACGATACTGCCGTGAAACTGAATGACGCCTGAGGGCCCTGCCAGGCTAGCCCCCGCCCATACCGCAAGAACGCCGGTAACCAGTGACAAACGCTTAACGTTCATGTCGACGCTCCTTCTTGGGTAGTTAAGAAGGTAGTCGCCTGGGCCGGCGTTTACTTGAGCCTATTCGCCGAAGGTTGTGACAGGGATCATGGATCCACCTGGCCCATCAGTTCCGGAATGCTTTCCGGCCGCTTGGCATAACGCTGCGCCAGCCCCGCGCAGACCATCAACTGGATCTGGTGGAACAGCATCAGCGGCAGGATCAGCACCCCCATGGAGGCTCCGGCAAATAACACCTGGGCCATCGGCACGCCGGTTGCCAGGCTCTTTTTCGAACCGCAGAACAGAATGGTGATGCGGTCTTCCTGGTTGAAGCCGAAGGCTTTGCCCAACACGGTCGAAGCCACCAGCACCAAGGCGAGCAGCACGCAGCACGCCACTACAAGACCGCCCAGTTCCCACAGCGGGATCTGGTGCCAGATGCCCTCGTTGACCGCTTCGCTGAACGCGCCGTATACCACCAGCAGGATCGAGCCCTGGTCGACAAACTTCAACCAGGATTTATTGCGGCCGACCCACTCACCGATCCAACGCCGGGCGATCTGCCCGGCGATGAATGGCAACAGCAATTGCACGCTGATCTTCAGGATTGCGTCGACGGTAGAGCCGCCCTCGCCGTGCACGTTGAGCAACAGCGTCACCAACAACGGCGTGAGAAAGATCCCGAACAGACTGGACGCCGCCGCACTGCAAATCGCCGCCGGGATATTGCCCCGCGCCAGGGACGTGAAGGCAATCGCCGATTGCACCGTGGCCGGCAAGGCGCAGAGGTACAGCATGCCCATGTACAGGTCTTTGCCGATCAACGGTGACAGCACCGGCTTGAGGGCCAGGCCCAGCAGCGGGAACAGAACGAAGGTCAGGCTGAACACCAACAGATGCAGGCGCCAGTGGCCGGCACCGGCAACAATCGCCTGACGCGACAGCTTGGCGCCGTGCAGGAAGAACAGCAGCGCGATCGCCAGGTTGGTGACCCAGCCGAAGGCCACGGCGGTCTGGCCGCTGGCGGGCAGCAGGGAAGCGAGGATCACCGTGGCGATCAGCGTCAGGGTGAAGTTGTCGGGCAGAAATCGGGGGCGAGTCATAAGCAGGATCTTCCGGGGGTTGCCAAGAGCGTCGTCGCGACTCTAACGTAACGGCTTGTTACCGACTAACGCCAATGAGCCAGTAAATGCCGCCAAAAGGACATGACAAGACCGTCCGCCGCAGTGTGCCCGGGCTTTTCAGCCTGCCACGGCCGGTGTACGGACGCACCGAATCCTTGCCCAATCGTGCGCTGACCCGTCGCCACAGCCACCCGTGGGTGCAATTGTCCTACGCAATTTCCGGGGTTCTGGAGATCCAGACCAGCGTCGGCCGCTTCGTCGCGCCGCCTCAGCGGGCAGTGTGGATTCCGGCCGGCATGCCGCACCGCGTGTTCAGCTCGCCCCACACGGAAATGCGCAGTTTGTACCTGGATTGCAGCGTCACCACCTGGGCGGATGAGCGCTGTCATGTGCTGGAGGTGAGCAGTTTGTTACGGGAGTTGATCCGCAGCTTCAGCGAATTGCCGGTGGAATATGCTGAGGATGGACCGGATGGGCGTTTGGCCCAGGTGGTGCTGGACCAACTGGCGGCGGCGCCGCAAGTCGACTTGATGCTGCCGCTGCCACTGGACCCGCGTTTGCGCCAGATCTATCGCAGCCTCAACTCACACCCGGAGCAGCAGACGACCTTGGGCCAGTGGAGCCAGAAGCTGGGGGTGAGCGAGAAGACCCTCAGCCGCTTGTTCCTGAGCGACACCGGGCTGACCTTTCGGGCGTGGCGTCAGCGTTTGCGGTTACTGACCGCCCTGCCCGCCCTGGAGCAAGGCGAGCGGGTGACGGATGTGGCGCTGGGGTGTGGATACGAATCCACCTCGGCGTTTATCAATGCGTTTCGCCAGCAGTTCGAGGCGACGCCGGGTGAGTTCTTTCGCTAGGCAGAGGCCTTCGCCAGCATCGCCTGGAGCAACACATCCGCCCCCGCCGTCGACCATTCCTGAGAAATTTCTTCCGCCTCGTTATGGCTCAACCCATCCACGCAGGGCACAAAAATCATCGCCGTCGGCGCCACCTGGTTCAGGTAGCAGGCATCGTGCCCAGCACCGGAAATCATCGCCCGATGGCTGTAGCCCAATGCCTCAGCCGACGCCCGCACGACCTCGACACAGCCCGCGTCAAAGGCAATCGGCGCGTACTGGAAAATCTGCTTCACGCTGTGCTGCAAGCCAATCCCGTCGGCAATCTGCGCCACGGCATCGCGCAACTGCTGGTCCTGGCGCGCCAGCACCGCTTCGTCCGGGTGACGGAACTCCACACTGAAGAACACCCGCCCCGGCACCACGTTGCGCGAGTTAGGGAAGATATTCGCCATGCCCACCGTGGCCCGCCCTTCGGCGCCCTGCTCCAGGCCCAGCCCGTTGACGGCCTCGACCACACGGGCAAAACCGAGCAAGGCATCCAGGCGATGATCCATGGGCGTAGTGCCGGCGTGGGCGCTGCGGCCGCTCAGTTCCACTTCGTACCAGCGCTGGCCCTGGGCGCCAGTGACCACGCCGATGGTAATGCCCTGTGCCTCCAGAATCGGGCCTTGTTCAATATGCAGTTCGAATGCGGCGTGGATCGCTTGGCCACCCACCGGCTCGGTGCCAGCGTAGCCGATTTGCTGCAGCGCCTGGCCAATGGTCACGCCGGCTTTGTCTTCCCGGGACAGCCCGTATTCCAGGTCAAACACCCCCGCATAGACGCCCGACGAAATCATCGCCGGCGCAAAACGTGAACCTTCTTCGTTGGTCCAGTTGACCACTTCGATGGGCCGGTCGGTTTCAATGCACAGGTCGTTCAGGGTGCGCAGCACTTCCACCCCCGCAAGTACGCCGTAGATGCCATCGTACTTGCCGCCAAAGGGCTGGGAGTCGCCGTGGGAGCCGGTCATCACCGGGGCCAAATCATCGAAGCGCCCCGCACGACGGGCGAAGATATTGCCCATGGCGTCCACGCGAATGCTGCAACCGGCCGCCTCGCACCACTGCACGAACAGGTCGCGGCCACGGCGGTCTTCGTCGGTCAGCGCCAGGCGTGAGACGCCGCCTTTTTCGGTGGCGCCGATCTGCGCCATTTCCATCAGCGAAGCCCACAGGCGTTCGCCGTTCACACGCGCCAGCTTACTCATGAGGTTTGGCCCGATAGCGGAAGTCACAACGGTGATCGCCGCCCATGATGGTCTGGGTGCGGGTCAACTTGATGTCCGGGTTGTAGCCGACGATAAACAGCTCGTCACGGTTGCACGACAGCAGATGGCCGATCTCGCCCAGGCCCATCTCGTGGTACATCTCGGCGTAGCGGCAGCGCTTGACGTCGTAGTCGTAGTGCTCGGCGTCACTGGCGATGATCTCGACCTTGAGCGCGTCATCCTTTTCCCACAGCACTTGCAGCTCGACGAAGCTCTTGAGGTCAGCGCCCTGCTCTTCCAGCGAAGCAAAATGCTTGCCGGCCTGGATCGCGGCATTGCCCACGGCTTCACCGATCACCGTAGCGGCAAAGTCCTTGCCCTGTTCGCGCTTGAGGATCTCGTAGATCGGCTTGATGATTTCGGCCTCGATGCGCCGCCGGGCGAGGATGCCCAGTTCACCTTCCAGTTTGCTCATTGTGTGCCTCCATCAGCTCCACAAAACCTATTAATTCCCCCCAAGCTCAAAGGGGGGCTCTCTCTGGTGAACGGGCTTGTTGTGGTGAGCGGGCTTGCCCCGCGCTGGGCTGCGTAGCAGCCCCATTGGGAACGCCGCGGTGTGTCAGACAACTCCTCAGCGCCTGGTTTGGGGCCGCTTCGCAGCCCAGCGCGGGGCAAGCCCGCTCACCACTCTAATCCTCCTCACCACACTAAAGTATGCTCACCCCAGATCAGCGGTTATTGACCGCCTGCCACGCTCACCGGCTGCCATTGATTGGCCTTGACCTGGTAAACGGTGAACGACGGTTTCTTCAAGTTGCCTTCGCCGTCAAAGGCGATGGTGCCGGTCACGCCCTCATAGCTAATGGCGCGCAGCACCGGCAGGTATTTCTGCGGGTCCACCGAATCGGCCTTTTCGATCGCTGCCACCAACACCCCCACACCGTCGTAGGCGAACGGCGCGTGCAGCTCGATGTTGGTTTTGTAGCGTTCCTTGTAAGCCTGCTCGAATGCCTTGCCGCCCGGCATCTGCGCAATCGCCAGGCCCGGCTCCAGGGCGATTACGCCCTCGCCTTCGTTCTGCGCCAATTGCAGGAAGGTCTGGCTGACGAAACCCCCGGCGCCCATCAATGGCGCCTTGATCCCCAACTGCTTGATGCGACGGGCCAACGGCGCGGCCTGGGCATCGACGCCGCCGAAGAAGATCAGGTCCGGGTTCTGGCTGCGGATATTGGTCAGCACGGCGCTGAAGTCGATGGTCTTGTCATCCACGTATTCGCGGGACACCACCTTGGCGCCTCCGGCTTCGATGGATTTGACGAACTGGTCCGCCAGGCCCTGGCCGAACGCGGTGCGGTCGTCGATCACGGCGATACGCTGGGCTTTCAGGGTTTTCAAGGCATAGTCGCCTGCTACCTGACCGCCATCGTCGTCATGGCCCATGATTCGGAAACTGGTGTCGAACCCTTGCTGGGTGTAAGCGTGACCGGTAGCCACCGGTGCGACCTGGGCGATGCCCGCGTCGTGGTAAACCCGTGCCGCCGGGATGCTGGTGCCGGTGTTCCAGTGGCCGACCACGCCCACCACGCCTTCATCCACCAGGCGCTGGGCCACGGTGACGGCGGTGCGTGGGTCGGACTGGTCGTCTTCGGACACTAGCTTGAAGGTCACGGCTTCACCGTTGATTTTCGGGTGCTTGGCGTTGGCCTGGTCGATGGCCAGTTGCGCGCCGTTTTCCAGGTCCTTGCCGATCCGTGCCGAGGGGCCGGTGAGCGGACCGGCGAGGCCTATCAACACAGTCTGGTCGGCCTGGGCCACGGCGCTGGCCAGGCTGCTCAGGGCCAGGCCGATCAATGCGGTTTTTTTCAAAGTGTTCATGGGTTATTCCTGCTAAGTGTCGGGCGGGTCGGAACACGCCGGGCGTCCGGTAGCGTCATGGTTTTATTCACCGAGGTAGGCACTGCGCACCTCGGGGTGTTCAAGCAAAGCCTGGGAGGGGCCGGTCAAGGTGATGCGCCCGGTGTCCATCACGTAGGCACGGTCGGTGACTTGCAGCGCCAGCCGTGCGTTCTGTTCCACCAGCAACAGGGTCATGCCCTGGCGACAGACGTCGTCGATCACCTGGAAGATCTTCTCGACCATGATCGGCGCCAGGCCCATGGACGGCTCATCCAGGATCAACAAGCGCGGGCGTGACAACAGCGCACGGGCCAGGGCGAGCATCTGTTGCTCGCCACCAGACAACAGGCCGGCGGACTGATGCAGGCGTTCTTCCAGGCGCGGGAAGTGTTCGAACAACTGGCGCATTTCGCGCTGCACTTGCTCGTTATCGCGACGCAGAAAGGCGCCAGCCTGCAGGTTTTCCAGCACGCTCATGCGCGCGAAAATCCCGCGGCCTTCCGGGACCATGGCGATGCCCTGGCGCAGCAGTTTTTCCGGCGCCTGGCCGAGAATCGATCGCCCGGCAAAACGGATCTCACCCTTGGCCGCTGGGAGCAAACCAGTCAAGGCCTTGAGGCTGGAGGACTTGCCCGCGCCATTGGCGCCGATCAGCGTGACACGCTCGCCTTCAGCGATATGCAGGTCCAGGGATTTGACGGCCTCAATGGCGCCGTAGCGCACCTGCAAGCCCTCGACGTTCAACAAGGCTTCAGACATGCGCGCTGGCTCCCAGATAGGCCTGGATCACCGCCGGATGCTGACGCACTTCGGCTGGTGGGCCGACGGCGATGACCTGGCCGTAGTCGAGCACGCTGATGCGGTCGCATACGCCCATCACCAGCTTGACGTCGTGTTCGATCAGCAACAGCGTGTGGCCGTCATCGCGGATCTTTTCCAGCAGGCCGCGCAGTTGCACTTTCTCGCTGGCGTTCATTCCGGCCGCCGGTTCATCCAGGGCCAACAGGCGTGGCTCGGTGGCCAAGGCGCGGGCGATTTCCAGGCGGCGTTGATGGCCGTAACTGAGGCTGTCGGCGCGGTAATTGGCAAAGCCGGCCAGGCCTACATACGCCAACAAACGATGGGCATGGGCGCGGGTTTGCGCCTCTTCTTCCTGCGCGCGGCGGTGGCGGCTCAAGGCCGCCCACAGGCCGTTGCGGGTGCGCACATGGCGCCCGACCATAACGTTTTCCAGGGCGCTCATCGCATTGAACAGGCGGATGTTCTGGAACGTGCGGGCAATGCCCGCCTCGGCCACCTGATGCACGCTGGTGGGCTGGTAGTCGCGGCCATCTAACTGGAAACGCCCGGAATCCGGGGTATACAAGCCGGTCATCACATTAAAGAACGTGGTCTTGCCCGCGCCGTTCGGGCCGATCAACCCATAAATCTCACCGGGCTGGATGCTCAGGCTCACATCGGTCAGCGCCGCGACGCCGCCGAAGTGCTTGTTGACGTGGTCTATCTGCAACAGCGGTGCGTTCATCGTGCCACTCCTTTGGGCCACAGCCCGGCCGGTCGATAGAGCATCGCCAGAATCAGCGCCAGGCCGTAAAACAACTGGCGGATGATTTCCGGGTCCACCAGCACCTGGCCGAACAGCGCCTGCTGCAGCGGGCCCATGCTGGCGCGCAAGGCTTCGGGCAAGGCCGCCAACAGCACGCAGCCGAGGATCACACCAGGGATATGGCCCATGCCACCCAGCACCACCATGGCCAACACGGCGATGGACTCGTTGAGGGTGAAGGACTCCGGCGAAACAAAGCCCTGGAACGAAGCGAACAGCGCCCCGCTCACCCCGCCGAACGCGGCACCAATGGCAAACGCCAACAGCTTGAGACGCACGGTGTTCACGCCCATGGCCTGCGCCGCTTCTTCGTCTTCACGGATCGCCACCCAGGCGCGGCCGATGCGCGAGCGCTCCAGGCGGATGCAGGCAAACAGGATCAGCACCACCAGCGCGGTGAACAGGTAGTAGTAGAGATAGACCGACGGCAGGCGCAGACCGAATAGTTCCTGGGTGCGACCGAGGTTCACGCCCAGGAGGCTGACCGGATCGACCTGGGCAATGCCTTTGGGCCCGTTGGTGATATTTACCGGGCGATCGAGGTTGCGCAGCAGGATGCGGATGATTTCGCCAAAGCCCAGGGTGACGATGGCCAGGTAATCGCCGCGCAGGCGCAGGGTCGGTGCACCCAGCACTACGCCGCAACCGGCAGCAAGCAGCGCGCCCAACGGCAGGATCAGCCAGATCGAGGTGTGCATCCCTGCCGGCAACAGCGCGGCCAATGCCGGGAACTGTTGCAGCAGATGGGGTGACGAGAGCAACGCTGCCAGATAGGCACCCACCGCGTAAAACGCGATGAAGCCCATGTCCAGCAGCCCGGCGTAACCGACCACGATATTCAGGCCAAGGGCGAGCATGATGTACAGCAGGGCAAAGTCCAGGGTGCGCACCCAGGTGTTGCCGCCGGCATGCCCGACGATCCAAGGCGCCAATACCAGGGCCACGGCGAACAGCAGCAGGCCGAGACTCGCACGCTTGTTGGGAGACAGAGACTTGATCATGCGCGGGTCGCCAAACGTTCGCCCAACAACCCCGAAGGACGGAACACCAGCACCGCGATTAACACGATAAAGGCGAACACATCCTGGTAATTACTGCCGAACACGCCATTCGTGGCCGCGCCCAGGTAACCCGTGCCTAGGGCTTCGATCAGCCCCAGCAGCAGGCCACCAAGCATGGCGCCCTTGAGGTTGCCGATGCCGCCCAGCACCGCTGCGGTGAAGGCTTTGATGCCGGGCAGGAAGCCCATGTAGAAATGCGCGCTGCCGTAGTTGCTGGCCATCATGATCCCGGCGAGTGCTGCCAGGGCGCCGCCGATGGCAAAGGTGATGACGATAATCCGATTGGGGCTGATGCCCATCAAACTGGCGACCTGGGGATTCTCCGCCACCGCACGCATGGCCCGGCCGAAGCGCGTGCGCTCCACCAGCACCAGCAGCGCGACCATCACCGAGAGCGCGATAGCGATAGTAGTCAGCGCCGTGACGTTGGTAATCGCTGGGTGCGCCGAGGCACCGGCCAACACTTCAATCGGCGCCAGCGACAGCAGTTGCGGGAACATCTGCGGGTTGCGGGTCCACACCAGCATGGCGATGGTTTGCAGCAGCAGCGACACGCCAATCCCGCTGATCAGGGGCGCCAGGCGCGGGGCATGACGCAGGCGACGATAGGCGACGCGTTCGATCACCACCGCGAGTACCGCGCAAACCGCCATGGCAACCAAGGTTGCACAGAGCAGCACCAGCACCGGCGGCAGCGCAGGCCAAGCGGCCTGCACCAGGCGGATCACCGACAACCCCACCAACGCGCCGATCATCAGCACATCGCCGTGGGCAAAGTTGATGATGCGCAAAATGCCATAGACCATGGTGTAACCCAGGGCCACCAGCGCGTAGAGACTGCCCGTCATCAGACCGTTGAGCAGTTGTTGGATAAACCCATCCATCAGGACCAGAAACCTCAGTGCGTGCAAGGGCGGCACACTAAGCATCTATTCTGTTTTTATCAAATATCAGAAAGTCATATGCATATATCAAACGAATAACAGGCTATTTATGCCAGATATACGGCATTTATGGCTCTTTATTCAGGTTAAAAGTTAGTATTTAATTCAATACATGAATAAATCAGAACAGTTAGCCAACGACCCTCCCCTGCGTGCCGTGCGCACGTTCGAAGCTTTCGCGCGCCATGGCGGAGTGAATGCCGCCGCGCGCGAGCTGGACGTGTCCGCCTCGGCCATCAGCCATCAATTGCACTTGCTGGAAGATTTCCTGCAACAGCCGCTGACCTTGCGCCAGGGCCGTAACCTGGTGCTTACCGATGAAGGCCGTGAGTATTACCGCGCGATTCGTTCGGCCTTCGCCGTACTGCGCAGCGCCACCGAGCACGTGCGCGAAAAAAGCGCCACGCGCCAGGTGACCATCAGCCTGATCCCGCTGTTTGGCATCAACCTATTCATCCCGCGCCTGGCGGATTTTCTGAAGGACCACCCGGCGCTGGACATCAACGTGACCTACGCCAACCACCGCAGTTACCCCAGCGATGCAGCCGACCTGTCGATCCGCTTCGGCACCGGGCATTGGCCGGGTTATTACAGTGAGCCGCTGATCTCCGGCGCGGTGACGCCTTATTGCAGCCGCGATTTCCTGGCGCAGCACGGCCCTATCGACTCACCCGAGGCGCTGAGCCAACTGCCACTGCTGCACGACGAAGAGCGTGGCACTTGGGGCCAGTGGTTCGAAGCGGCCGACGTCGACACCACGGCACTGAATGGGTTGTTGCTGGAAGACGGCCAACTGGCGCTCACCGCCACCCTCACCGGCCTCGGCTGCGCCTTGCTGCGCGAGCCGCTGGTGGCACCACTGGTGGCCAGTGGCGAGCTGGTGAAGTTGTTTGAACTGGAGGTCAATGATGGCCGCCAGTACTACCTGTGCCGGCGGGCCAACAGTGAATTGTCGAGCGAGGGAAATGACTTGTATGACTGGATCAAGCGCAGTCTGATCGCCGTTTAACCCAACCTACTGTAGGAGCGAGCTTGCTCGCGAAGAACCCAAGAGCGCCGCGTCAAACCCGATGCGCTGCGTTATCGTTAACGACCTTCGCGAGCAAGCTCGCTCCTACAGAAAGCGATTTCAGCTGCCATTGCCGCCATGGGCTTCTTCAAAGAAGTAGTCCTTCCAACTGGCGGCCTTGTTTTTCAGCACGCCGAGTTCCTGCAATTTTTCGGCGTAGATGTAGGTACGCTGCGGCACGATGGTGAAATCGATTTCCGGGTCCTGGACAATCTTCTCTACCAGGTCCAACGGCAATTTCGACTGTTCTACGCGAATATAGGCCTTGGCCGCAGCCGGTTTGTCGGCCTTGATGATCTTTTCGGCCTCGGCCAGCGCGTCATAGAACGCCTTATAGGTCTTGGGGTTTTCGTCGTGGAATTTCTGCGTGGTGTAGAGCACGTTGAACGTCGCCTGACCACCCAGGATGTCATAGGAACTGAGCACCTTGTGCACGTTGGGATTCAACAGTTCCTGGTACTGGAACGGCGGACTGGAAAAATGCGCATTGATCTCCGAACCACCGGCAATCAGCGCGGCAGTCGCATCAGGGTGGGCCAGGCTGATGGAGATGTCGTCGAACTTCTTGTAGTTGGCGTCGCCGAACTGCTTGGCGGTTTCGATCTGCAGGGTGCGCGACTGGAAGCCCACGCCAGCGGCGGGCACGGCGATGCGGTCTTTCTCGGTGAAGTCCTTGAGGGTTTTCACGTTGGGGTTGTTGGTCAACAGGTAGTTGGGCATCGAGCCGAGGGAGGCGATGGCCTTGACGTTCTGCTTGCCCTGCGTGCGGTCCCACAGGGTGAGCATCGGCGGCACCCCGGCCGAGACCACATCCAAGGCACCGGCCAACAGCGACTCATTCATCGCGGTGGCACCGGAAATGCTGTTCCACTCCACCTTGATGTCCAGGCCCTGTTCCTTGCCGTGCTTTTCGATCAGGTTCTGGTCACGCACCACATCGAGGATCAGGTAGCCGATGCCGAATTGCTGGGCGATGCTGATCTTGCCTTCGGCGTGGGCGCCGATACTGATCAAGGCTGTCGCAGCAGCCAGCAGGGTCAGGGAAGAACGCTTGAAAGTCATAGGAGTCTGCCGCGTTTTTAATAAGGTGATGGAGCCTAGCGGCGATTTTTAAGACTGGAAAAGAATATCGGGATCTATTGTTATGCAAATAACCCACAAACAGGCGCTCGGCTGGTATTGTGCCGCGCTTTGAAAACCTGCCGCACACTGCGAGGAAATGGACGTTGAACACTGACGAAAAAATGACCGGGGACCTGTTCGAGGTGGATAAGCGCCTGTCACTCAAACCCGTGGTGGACTTCAACGCCTACCTGCGCAGCGCCTTCGGCGACGGCCCGTGCAGCTGCATCCGCTGCACCGCCAGCCAAGGTGATGAAACCGGCTACGAGTTCCAGCACACCTTCACCTTCGACGGCAAACCCACCCACCGCCGCTTCGCCACCACGGCGGGCAGCGATGTGTTGCAAGCGTTGAAGAAAGCCTGGTTGTCGTACACCAAGGCGGAGTTGCCATTGAGCGGTGTACTGGCGCTGGACACGGTGAAGGAGTTTGTCGAGCCGCAACTGCACAAACGCCTGGCACCGCTGTTTTTGGCCAGTGGGTTGGTCAAGGACGTAGAGGGCGTGTTGCAGGTTCAGCCGCAGGCGGCGTGATCTTAAAATCACCGCAAGCCAGCTCCCACATTTGATTTGTATTGTTTTGAAATTTGCATGCTTTCCGTGATGGAAAAACAAAACGGCACGTGAGTGCCGTTTTGCTCCACTCAACGCGTTTACTTGCGCGCCGCCTCCCACTGTTTGAGCAAGTCGCCATAAGCCACGGTCTCGCCTTTCGGCTTCTCGTTGGCCAGTTTCGGTTTCGGCGCGCCCGGCTGGTCGAACCAGTATTGCGCGTCACGCTCTGGGTTCATTTTCGGGCCGCACACCGGTTGCACCTTGGAGCGTTCCAGGCGCGTCATGATCGCGTCCTGCTCCTTGGCCAGGTTGTCCAGCGCCTGCTGCGGGGTTTTCTCGCCGCTGGCGGCCGCCGCGATGTTGCTCCACCACAGTTGTGCCAGGCGTGGATAGTCGGGCACGTTGGTGCCGGTCGGCGACCATTCGGTACGGGCCGGGCTGCGATAGAACTCCACCAGGCCACCCAGTTTCGGCGCCATGTCGGTCATGGCCTGGGAGTTGATGTCGGACTCACGGATCGGCGTCAGGCCGACGATGGTCTTCTTCAGCGAGACGGTTTTCGAGGTCACGAACTGCGCGTAGAGCCAGGCCGCGAGTTTCTGCTTCTCAGGCGTCGACTTGAGGAAGGTCCAGGAACCTACGTCCTGATAGCCCTTCTTCATGCCCTTTTCCCAGTACGGTCCTACCGGCGACGGCGCCATGCGCCACTTCGGCGTGCCGTCGGCATTCACCACCGGCAAACCCGGTTTGACCATGTCGGCGGTAAACGCGGTGTACCAGAAAATCTGCTGGGCGATGTTGCCTTGGGACGGCACCGGGCCGGATTCGGAGAAGGTCATGCCCGCCGCCTCCGGTGGCGCGTAGGCTTTCATCCAGTCCACGTATTTCTGGGTGGCGTACACGGCGGCAGGGCCGTTGGTGTCGCCGCCACGGGTGACGCTGGAGCCGACCGGGTGGCAGTCCTCCACGCGAATGCCCCACTCGTCCACCGGCAAGCCGTTCGGCAGGCCCTTGTCGCCACCACCGGCCATGGAGAACCAGGCATCGGTGAAGCGCCAGCCCAGGGACGGGTCTTTCTTGCCGTAGTCCATGTGCCCGTACACGCGCTTGCCGTCGATTTCCTTGACGTCTTCGCTAAAGAACTTGGCGATGTCTTCATACGCCGACCAGTTCACCGGCACGCCGAGTTCATAACCGTACTTTTCCTTGAACTTGGCTTTCAGGTCCGCGCGCTCAAACCAATCGGCGCGGAACCAGTACAGGTTGGCGAACTGCTGGTCGGGTAGCTGGTAGATCTTGCCGTCCGGCGCGGTGGTAAAGGAGATACCGATAAAGTCCTTGATATCCAGGGTCGGCGAGGTGAAGTCCTTGCCTTCGTTGGCCATCAGGTCGGTGATGGATTCGGTCTTGCCGTAGCGAAAGTGCGTACCGATCAGGTCCGAGTCATTGACCCAGCCGTCATAGATGTTCTTGTCGGACTGCATCTGGGTTTGCAGCTTCTCCACCACGTCGCCTTCCTGCAGCAGGTCGTGGGTCAGCTTGATCCCCGTGATTTCGCTGAAGGCCTTGGCCAGCACCTTGGACTCGTACTCGTGGGTGGTGAGGGTTTCCGACACCACGTTGATCTTCATCCCACGGAACGGTTCCGACGCCTTGATAAACCACTTGAGTTCCTCAAGCTGCTGTTCAGCGGTGAGGGTGGACGGTTTGAATTCGCTGCCGATCCATTTTTTCGCGGCATCTTCGTACGCATCGGCCCAAGCCGAAGCGCTCAAACCGCTGAGGGCCAGTACGGCGGCCAATGAAATGCTATGTCGCAGCTTATTGTTCTTATTCAACATAGAGACCTCCAGGTTGTTTATTCACAAGGGCATCAGCCCCAACGCATCACACTCAACAGCCATACCAGGGAGAGCGCGGACGCCACCCAGATGCTCCAGTCGGTAGCGCCAATGACCAGTAAATGCAGGTAGGCACTGCCGAGAAGACCGATAAACAAACGATCACCACGGGTGGTGCTGATCGGTAACAAACCGCGCCGAGGAATGCTCGGCGAACGCAATTCCCAGGTGGTCATGCCCGCGAGGATCAGGGCTATGGCACCAAAGAACAGCGCGGTGGGGGTGGTCCAGGCCATCCATTCCATCATCGACTCCTCAGACCCGGCCCAGGGCAAAGCCCTTGGCCACGTGGTTGCGAACAAACCAGATCACCAGCATGCCGGGAAGGATAGTCAACACCCCCGCCGCCGCCAGCACGCCCCAATCGATACCCGACGCCGAGACTGTGCGCGTCATTACTGCCGCGATGGGCTTGGCGTTGACCGAGGTCAGGGTGCGCGCCAGCAGCAGTTCGACCCAGGAAAACATGAAGCAGAAAAACGCGGTCACCCCGATGCCGGAGCCAATCAACGGGATGAAGATCTTCACGAAGAACTTGGGAAACGAGTAGCCGTCGATGTAGGCGGTTTCGTCGATTTCCTTGGGCACCCCGGACATGAAGCCTTCGAGGATCCACACCGCCAACGGCACGTTGAACAGGCAGTGGGCCAGGGCTACGGCGATATGGGTGTCAAACAGACCAATCGACGAATACAGCTGGAAGAACGGCAGCAGAAACACCGCCGGCGGCGCCATGCGGTTGGTCAGCAGCCAGAAGAACAGGTGCTTGTCACCCAGGAAACGGTAGCGCGAAAACGCATAGGCCGCCGGCAGCGCCACGCTCAGGGAGATCACCGTGTTCAGGCTTACGTAGTACAGCGAGTTGAGGTAGCCGGTGTACCAGCTCGGGTCGGTAAAGATCACCTTGTAGTTGGCCAAGGTGAAATCCTGCGGAAACAGCGTCAGCCCGCCGAGGATTTCGGTGTTGCTCTTGAAGGACATGTTCAGTAGCCAGTAGATCGGCACCAGCAGGAACAGGATGTAGATCAGCAGCGGAATAAGCTTGCGCTTGCTCATGTTGGCGGCCTCAGCGGTTGGCGTCGGAGTGGGTCATGGCGGTGTAGAACAGCCAGGACACCAACAGGATGATCAGGAAATACACCAGCGAGAAAGCCGCCGCCGGGCCCAGGTCGAATTGGCCTACGGCCATCTGGGTCAGCGTCTGACTCAGGAACGTGGTGGCGTTACCCGGCCCGCCGCCAGTGAGGACGAACGGTTCGGTATAGATCATGAAGCTGTCCATGAAGCGCAGCATCACCGCGATCAGCAGCACGCTTTTCATCTTGGGCAACTGGATATGTCGGAACACCGCCCAAGGCGATGCCCGATCAATCCGCGCAGCCTGGTAGTACACGTCCGGAATCGCGCGTAGCCCGGAGTAGCAGAGCAGCGCCACCAGCGACGTCCAGTGCCATACATCCATTACCAGCACCGTGACCCAGGCGTCCATGGTGTTGGCCGCGTAGTTGTAGCTGATGCCCAAGGCGTTGAGGCTGTAACCCAGCAAACCGATATCGGCGCGACCAAAAATCTGCCAGATCGTACCCACCACGTTCCAAGGGATCAGCAGCGGAATCGCGAGAATGATCAGCACCAGCGACGACCAGCGGCCCTTGGTCGGCATGGTCAGGGCGATGGCGATGCCCAGCGGAATTTCGATCAGCAGCACGCAGGCCGAGTAGATGAACTGGCGCAGCAGCGAGTCGTGCAGACGCGGGTCAAGCAGCACCTGCTTGTACCAGTCGGCGCCGACGAAGTAGCGGCTGGACTGGTCAAAGATGTCCTGCACCGAGTAGTTGACCACGGTCATCATCGGGATCACCGCGCTGAACGCCACCAGCAGGAACACTGGCAACACCAGCCACCAGGCCTTGTTGTTCTGCACCTTGTTCATGGCTGCACCTCCAGCAGGTAATCGTCGGCGTACACCATCAGCCACTGCGCGGGAAAGCTGATGGAGGCCTTGCCTTCGGGCACCGGTTTGTCTTCGGCCAGGCGCACCTTGAGCAACGCGCCATCCAGGTTGAGGGTGATGATTTTGTAGGTGCCAAGGTCTTCCAGGTGTGTGACCTCGGCCTGCAGGGCGTCGGGATTGTGCTCGTCCCACACGTGGATGAATTCCGGGCGGATGCCGACCTGCAGTTTCTGGTAGTCGGTGCTGGCAATGCGTTGCTGCAGCGCTTCGGACAACGGCAGATGGGTGCCGGCAAAGCGCACCCCGCCCGCCTCCGCCTGCACCTCGATCAGATTCATCCCAGGACTGCCGATGAAATAGCCGACAAAAGTGTGGCTAGGCCGTTCGAACAGGTCACGCGGCGTGCCGAATTGCACGATTTGCCCGCCGTACATCACCGCGATTTTGTCGGCGAAGGTCGAGGCCTCCAACTGGTCGTGGGTGACGTAGACCATGGTGATGTTGAACTGCTCGTGGATCTGTTTGAGCTTGCGCCGCAGTTTCCACTTGAGGTGCGGGTCGATCACCGTCAGCGGTTCATCAAAGAGGATCGCCGACACGTCATCACGCACCAGGCCACGGCCCATGGAGACTTTCTGTTTTTCGTCGGCGGTGAGGTTGCGGGCCTTTTTGCTCAGCAGGTTTTGCAGGTCGAGGACTTCGGCAATTTCCTGCACTTTGCTGTGAATTTTCGCCTCGGCCATGCCCTGGTTACGCAGCGGGAACGCCAGGTTGTCGAACACCGTCATGGTGTCGTACACCACCGGGAACTGGAACACCTGGGCGATGTTGCGTTTTTCCGGGGTGAGGTCGTTCACGACTTTGGTGTCGAACAACACCTGGCCTTCGGACGGGCTGAGCAGGCCGGAGATAATATTGAGCAAGGTCGACTTGCCGCAGCCCGACGGCCCAAGCAACGCGTAGGCTCCACCCTGCTCCCACACATGGTTCATTTCCCGGATGGCGTAGTCCTCAGGACCACTTGGCGTAGGGCTGTAGCTGTGCGCCAGGTTCTGCAAATGGATCTCGGCCATCAGGCAACCCTCGCGACACGGCGCCCGGGGGCCTGGACCAAACGGCCCTGACCATCGAACACAAACAGTTTATGGGTGGGGATGTACACACGGATCGGCGCGTCGACGTCGTACTCGTGCACGCCCGGCAGGTGCAGTACCAGCAGGAAATGCTCGCTGCGTACGTGCAGGAAGGTTTCCGAACCGCTGATCTCCGCGACTTCCACGGTGACCGCCAGCTCCAGGTCGTCATCGTTGCTCGGCACCAGGCTGATATGGCTGGGGCGTACGCCGAAACGGAACTCGCCTTCGCCGATGGGACGCAGGTCGACGTTGAGCGGGAAGTGCACGAAATTGGCGAAGCTCACTTCGTTGCCACTGATGCGACCTGGCATCAGGTTGATCGGCGGCTCGGAAAACAGCTCGGCGGCCAGCACCGTCTGCGGCTGGTGATACACCTCGGCGGCCTTGCCGCTCTGGATCACCCGGCCTTCATGCAGGATGGTGGTGGTGCCGCCGAGGGCAAGGGCTTCATTGGGCTCGGTGGTGGCATAGATGGCAATGGTATGGCGCGCGGCGAACAGCTCGCGCATTTCCTGACGCAGCTCTTCGCGCAGTTTGTAGTCCAGGTTTACCAGCGGCTCGTCGAACAGGATCAGCTCGGCGTCCTTGACCAGCGCGCGGGCCATGGCCGTGCGTTGCTGCTGGCCGCCGGAGAGTTCCAACGGGTGGCGCTGGAGGAATTTTTCGATACGCAGCATTTTCGCAGTTTCTAGCACCTTGCCCTGGATCACCTCGTTGGACACACCGGCCTGGCGCAACGGCGAGGCAATGTTCTCGAACACGGTCATGGTCGGGTAGTTGATGAACTGCTGGTACACCATCGACACGTTGCGCAGGCGCACCGGTTTTTGCGTGACATCCACGCCGTTCATCAGGATGCGGCCGCTGTTTGGCTTGTCCAGGCCGGCCATCAGGCGCATCAGGCTGGTCTTGCCGGACAAGGTGCGGCCGAGCAGGACGTTGAAGGAACCGGCTTCGAATCGCAGGGTGGCGTCGTCGATCCAGGTTTGGCCTTCGACAACGCGGGAGACATTTTCCAGGGTCAATGACATGACACGACCTTTTTATTATTGGAATGAATCTGGCGAGGTGTCAGAGCGAGTTTCGTGCCAAAACGGCAAGTGCTTGATGTGCAAGGAAATGGGCTAAACGGGGTGTTCAGGTGTGAACAGAAATGAACATCACAGGCTGAACAACTGAACACTCAGGCCCTTGACAATGAACAGCACTGAACAACACTAGTTAGGCCCCCGCGCCTGCGGGCCCCCATAAAAACAATAAAAAGCAGAAGGTCGCCCATGGCCGAACCACTGGCTCACGACACCCTTATCCAGGAATCCTGGCGCCGTTGCCGCGCCTTCGGCCTGGATCACCAGAGCACGCCCAGCTTCGACCAACTCCCCGCCGAGGGCATCAGTCAATTGCTGGAAAGCCAGCATTCGCTGGTGCAGACCACCCATCAGGAAGTGCTGCCCTACTACGAAAACATCCTCAGCAATTCCAATTGCCTGATCATGTTGGCCGACAACCAGGGCCAGGTGCTGACCAGTTGGGGCACCCAGCGTTTTATCGAGCCCAAGCTGGCGCGTGGCTTCAACCCTGGCGCCAGTTGGATGGAGCGCTCCAGCGGCACCAATGCCATCGGCACCGCGCTGGCGTGTGCCCAGGCGGTGCATATCGAACACGATGAACACTTCCTCAAGGCTAACCGCTTCATGACCGGCTCGGCGGCGCCGATCTTCGATGCCCAGCGCGAAATCATCGCAGTGCTGGATGTGTCCAGCGACAGCTACCTGCCGCCCTCCCACACCCTGGGCATGGTCAAGATGATGAGCCAGACCGTGGAAAACCGGCTGATCCTCAATCTGTTTCGCGGCGAGCACTTCCAACTGACCTTCAACACCGGCCTGAGCAACCTCGACAGTCAATGGGCGGGCTTGTTGATTTTTGATGAGAGCGGCCAGGTGTTGTCGGCCAACCGGCGTGCCGACAACCTGCTGGGTATCAGCTTGTCGCGGGTGATGATCGACAGTTTGTTCAAGGTGTCATTGCTGGAGTTGTTGAACCAGCCGGAAGGGCTGCCCTTCTCCCTGCAAGCCGCGGGACGCAACCGTTTCCAATGTTTGTTGAGACGCCCCAAGCAGGTACCCGTGCAGGCACGCGTGTTCACCGAGCCAACGCCGCCGAAGCCTGCGTCGATCGGTCTCAAGACCCTGCACTTTGGCGATGTGCGCGTGGAAAAAGCCGTGCGTCAGGCCGAACGCTTACTGGAGAAGGACATTCCGCTGCTGATCCACGGCGAGACCGGCGTGGGCAAGGAAGTGTTCGTCAAAGCTCTGCACCAGGCCAGTTCGCGCAGCCAGAAGGCGTTTATCGCGGTGAACTGTGCGGCGATTCCCGCCGAACTGGTGGAATCGGAACTGTTCGGCTACGAAAAAGGCGCCTTTACCGGCGCCAATCAGAAAGGCAGCATCGGCCTGATCCGCAAGGCCGACAAAGGCACGCTGTTTCTCGATGAGATCGGTGATATGCCCCTGCCGACCCAGGCCCGTTTGCTGCGGGTGTTGCAGGAACGCTGTGTGCAGCCGGTGGGCAGCAGCGAATTGTTCCCGGTGGACTTGCGCATCATCTCGGCCACTAACCGCGCGTTGCGTGAGCTGGTACAGGCCGGACGTTTCCGTGAAGACTTGTACTACCGCATCGGCGGCCTGACCCTGGAACTGCCGCCGTTGCGCGAACGGACCGACAAGCAGGCGCTGTTCCAGCAACTGTGGCAGCAGCACCGCGAGCCGACTCAATGGGCGGGCCTCAGCGCCGAAGTGCTGGCGCTATTCGAGCAGCATCCGTGGCCGGGGAATCTGCGTCAGGTGAGCAGCGTGTTGCAGGTGGCGCTGGCCATGGCCGAAGAACAACCGATCCGCGCAGAGCATCTGCCGGATGATTTCTTTGTCGACTTGAAGGTGGAGCCGCCGCTGCCCGCCAGTGAATACCTGGATGACAGCATTGACCTGAACCAGCGCTTGAAGGCGGCCGGCGGCAACATCTCCCACCTGGCGCGGGAGCTGGGGGTGAGCCGCAATACCCTGTACAAACGTCTGCGCCAGCACGAACGCTAGCGCGGCTTGACCACCACCAGCAGGTCGGTGAAGTACTCCACCTGGATCGGCAAGTTGTCAGCCAGTGACGAGAGCGCCGCCGCCGTGTCGTCCAGCTTGAACACGCCGGACACCCGCAGGTTCTGCAAGGCCTGGGGATCGAAGCGCAGCATGCCGTGGCGGTAGCTGGCGAGGGTTTGCAGCACCTCGCTCAAGGGTTGGTCATTGACCTTGAGCAGGCCACGGGTCCAGGCGTCCGGGTCGCTGTTGCCGATGGCTTGCGGCGGTTGGGCACGGCCATGGTCGAGGACCGTACGCTGGCCGGCCGTGACCTTGACCCCGTCGCGGGTGTCGCCTTTGACCGCGACGGTGGACTCGATCACCGTGACCACCGTGGCGCCATCCGCCGCACGCTTGACCAGATAACGCGTGCCCAATGCCGTGGCCGTCCCTTGGTCGGTACGCACCACGAACGGCCTTTGCGCATCCTTGGCCACCTCCACCCAGAGCTCGCCCTGCAGCAGTTCGATGACCCGTTGATGGCCGTCGAACTTCACGTCCACCGCGGAATTGCTGTTGAGCTGCAACTGGCTGCCGTCTTCAAGGGCGATCTGCCGGCGCTCGCCAACGCCGGTGCGCTGGTCGGCCATCCAGACCGGCAGGTGTTGCAGGCCCAACCAGCCGCACAAGACTACGCCAAGCAAGCCCACCACCTGCGCACCCCGCGGGCGTCGTGGAGTGAATGCGCGGTTCAGGGCAATGCGTGCGGGTTTGGCCGGCAGCGTATCGAGGCTGCCCCATAACGCGCCCATGCGTTCGATGGCCACGGCATGACGCGGGTCGGCCGACCGCCAGGTGTTGAACGCCTGGCGGTCGGCTTCGGTGACGCCTTCGTCGTGCAGGCGGGTAAGCCACTGCGCCGCTTGCTGGATGATCTGTTCGGAACTCATGCCAGCGGGTCTGCCGGGTGCAGGCTGTGGTAGCAGTGCACCAGGGCACTGGAGATGTAGTTTTTGACCGTGCTGGGTGACACGTCCAGACGTGTGGCGATTTCGCTGTAGGTCAGCCCATCGAGACGACTCAAGAGGAACGCTTCGCGGGCCTTGGCCGGCAATCCGGCAAGCATCTCAGCAATGCGTTCCAGGGCTTGCAGCGCCACATGAATAGCGGCCGGGTCGGGCATGCCTGCGTCTTCGCTCTGGATCACCAGGGCTTCCATGTAGGCTTTTTCGATGCGACGACGACGGGCGCCATCGATCAGCAACCGCCCTGCCGTGGTGGCGAGGAATGCACGCGGCTCTTTGATCTGTTGGGGTTCGGCCAGCATCAAGACGCGAATGAAGGCGTCATGGGCAAGGTCGGCAGCATGTTGGGAACACCCGAGCTTCTTGCGCAGCCAGCCATGCAACCAACCGTGGTGCTCGCTGTACATCGCCGTAAGGGTCTGCTGCCGGACGGAGTCGCCCAGCGCGGCCGGAATGTCATGCATGCGCAAAAAGATCTCAAATGGGAATAGTTGCCAATTGCGCAAACAATGCCAGTAAAACGGTGTAGGAGCAAGTGCCGCTCCTATGTCGGATGTTGCCCACTGTGGGAGCCCGGCTTACCGGCGATGGCGCCCTTAAGATCGCTATCGCCGGCAGGCCGGGCTCATACAGAGGAACGGGGTGTTTTAAAAACTACGTTCCTTTAGCGCCAGCTCCATGACACGCCGGTGTAGAGGCCACGGCCGTCCGCTGGCGTGGAGCGCGCCATGTCTACGCCCTTGTCGTCATACCCCGGCGTGACGGTATTGGCGTAGCGCCGGTTGGTCAGGTTGCGCAGGTCGACCCAAGCTTGCCAATCCTGCTTGGGTGCTTCGTAACCGAAGGTAGCGCCGAGAATGGTGTAGGACGCGGCGTAGTAGGAATTGGCGTAGTCCACCGCCACTCTTGATGAATGCTCGGTGTTGAGGCTGGTGTAGAAACCGGTCGGATGGCTGTAGCGCACTTGCGCCTGATAGTAATGCTTAGGGATGCCCGGCAAGGTGTTGTCGCCGAAACGGTCGTCGTCGCGGTAGTGGAAGTCACTGAAGGTGTAAGCCTGGCGCAGGGTGAGTTGGCCGTTGCGGCCGCCTTCCCATAACGGGCTGAGCAGGCTGAGTTCCACGCCCTGGTGAATTGTCGGGCTGGCATTGTTTTCAGCGACGATGGCGTTGCTGGTCGACGTCTGGGCCTGGGTTTCCACGGTGAGCAACTCATGGCGTACTTCGGAGCGGTACAGCGCCAGGTCCCACTGGCCGAGCCACGTTTCACCACGGCCGCCGATTTCCAAAGTGGTGGCGGTCTGGTTTTTCAGGCTCACGCCTTCGCGCTGCAGGCCGGTGGCCGGGCCGCTGTTTTTAGGAAAGTATTTGTTCGAACCCCAGATCATCGACCACGCATGCGGCGGCTCGACCGAACGGCTCAGGTTGCCATACACCTGCAGTTGCGGGGTGAAGTCATACCGCAGGCCGATGCGCGGGGCGTAGTCCCAGTCATGCTGGCTGAGCGGCGCCTGGCCTTCTGGGTAGGTGACTTGGGTCTCGCGACGCGTGTAGATCGCCGCCAGGCCGGTGGTCAGCCACAGGTCGGGGACCAGTTCGAGGTCGTTACCGACATGCACCACGGTGTCGGAACCCAGGTAGCTGTAGTCACGGGTCTTGGTGCCGGGCGCGTAGCCGGCAGTATTGCCGGCCGGCGTGCGCACGTATTCCGAAGCACCGTTATTGGGCATCGCCTGGGTGGTGCGCAGGCCAACGGTGGTTTTGCTGTCGTGGCCGAACAGCGTGTCCTGGCGGATGTAATTGAGGGTGCTGCTGATATCGGTGTAAGCGACTTTCAGGCGGTTGGTGCCTTCGCGCAGGTCCATCGGGTAGTCGTGGTACGCCAGGCCGACTTCGACCCGGGCATTGTCATCCAACTGCAAGGTGGTTTTGTTGGCGATCCAGGTAGACCCTGGTTGCAGGCGCTTGGAATCGCGGGCGGCGTTGAGGCTGTTGGCCGCGCGTGGGTCATGGCTGATCTGGCTGCGCGTGAGTTTGCCGGGGGTGTCGTTGGTGGTTTCGCGGTAGCGGAAATAGAAGCGGGTTTCCAGGTCCGGGTTGAAACGGTAGCCGAAGTTGCCGGCCACGCCCTTGCCGGTGCCGGCGCTCTGGCGCTGGTAGCCGTCGGACTCGGAGTCGGTGAGGCTGATGTAGTAGTCAGCGTCCCCCAGCACCTGGCCCGAGCTGATCTCGCGCTGGGTGTAGCCTTTGCTGCCCGCTTCATAGCGCAGTTGCAGCTTGGGTGCGTCGTAGCCGGTGCGCGTCACGTAGTTGACGGCGCCGCCGAGGGCCAAGGCACCCTGGTCAAAACCGTTGGCACCCCGCAGCACCTCGACGCGGCTTTGCCACAACGGGTCTTTCAGCTCATAAGGTGTGCCGCCGGGACCGGTCAGCGGCAGGCCATCGAACATTTCGTATAGACCGGAGGCATGGGAACCGGGGCTGCGGTTCAGGCCCGAACCGCGAATCGAGAGTTTCACCCCTTCGTTGTTCGCCGCCTTGGCGTATACCCCGGGCTGGTACTTGAACACGTCTTCGTTGGTGCTCACCCGCCCCTGCTGCACACTATTCATGTCGATGTAGTTGGTGCCGCCGGGCACGCTCTTGAGCTGCGCCTCAGCCACTTCACCCGCACTGGCTTCGCTGCCGGTAACTTCGACCGGGGCCAATTGCAGGTCTTCGGCGTGCACCAGCGAGCTTAACGTCAGGGCGGCAAACAGCAACGGAGGGTGGCGCAACAGCATCAGGCAGGTCCTTGGAATTCGGGGGGCACGTGGTGGGAAGGCTGGGACGCTCGCCAGGTCACTCCTTATTAACGGACCAGAGCCTTCCTACAACAGCGCCGGACCGGAATCCTTTGCTAAGTCCGAAATCGAATTACCACATGCAAACTCAGTATTTAAAGAAATAACCGCCACGCATTACTGTGGAGTCACTGAGTCAACCACGTACCCAGAGATCGCCCCCATGCACGTATCCGCCACCGTCATCGACTTCACACTCCACCGTAAACGCCGCCAAGCGCGTGCAGCGGCCGAGTTGATGTGGGCGATGTACGCAGCGCGTGCCGGGCTGGCGGTATTTACCGCTCAAGCCGCCACGTCCAGCGATACCCGCCGGGCGTAAGGCCGATGAATTTCCTGCACGTGATTCCAGAACCACCTGAACCGCTGCCCAAGTCCGGCACTGACGACGATGTAATCAGCCAGTGCGTCGCCCACAACCTGCAACGCCTGCGCAGTAAGCGCCATTTGTCCCTGGACGGGTTGGCGCGCGCCTGTGGCGTGAGCCGAGCGATGCTGGCGCAGATCGAATCCGGGCGCAGCGTGCCGTCGATCAAGGTTCTGTGCAAGATTGCCAAGGGTCTGAAGGTATCTGTGGCAGCGTTTCTGGAGGACCGCGCGTTTGAGGGGGTGGAGGTGCTGCCGGCGCAACAGAGCAAGCGCCTTGTCAGTGCCGATGGTGCGTTTATCAGCCGAGCGTTGTTCCCCTACGATACGGCGCGCCAGTCAGAGTTTTACGAGATCCGCCTGCGGGCGCTGGGCGAGGAGATTTCCAAAGGCCACGGGCCCGGTATCCAGGAAAACCTGGTGGTGGCCCAAGGGGTGTTGGAAGTCAGCGTCAACGATGAGCGCTACCTCCTTTCAACTGGCGACTCGATCTTGTTCTACGCCGATCAGCCCCACCGCTACCGCAACCCGGCAGACAGCGAGGCAGTGGCCTTCCTGGTGATCACTTACCCCGAGCGCCTGGATTGACCTGGATTAAAATGCAAAACGCCCCGAATAATCGGGGCGTTTTTTATTGCGCCGGACCTATCAGCAGGTGCAGCACATCATCGGCATGCCGTTGCAGCTCATCATCATCGGCATAGCGCAGTCGTTCATCATTTTGTTCATCAGCATGCAGCAGTTTTTCATCATGTCCATGCTCATGCCCGGCATTGGCATCATTTTGCACATCATGCTGTCACCCATCAGCGTGCATTCCATCACGCACTTCATCATCGGCATTGGCATGCCCATCATCGGCATCATGTTCATGCCCGTCATCATGGCCATGGCATCGGCCGACATGCACATCATCGACATATTGGCGCACTGCATCATCATCGGCATGCCGCAGTTCATCATCATCGCCATCATTTCGGCGTTGGTCTTGAACTGAGCCATGTCCATGCCCGCGGCCGGCTTCATGGTGCACATCATGGCGTCCGCGGCCATTTCGCATTTCATGGTGGCCATCATCATCGGCATGCCCATCATCGGCATCATTGGCATGGCGGTGTTCATTGGCATCTGCATGGCATTCATCATCTTCGAAACTCCGTAATCGACAAGAAATGAGTAAGTTCTGGCGTCGATTCTAAAGCCGGAGAACGGCGGCGCAAGACGACGGCAGAGCAGCAGGAATGGGTGTTCGGAGGGAAGCTTAGTTGAATAGAACAGCTGTAATGGTTGTAAAAGCGACGATTTCGGCACTCTTGCAGTGTCAATAACTGCTGTATTTCGCCATTTGACGCTATGGATATTCGATGGAGGAATAGAGACCAATCTTAAGGAAATAAACGTTCTAACGGATGGGGAGACGCAACCATTCGACACTTCATGACCTGGGAAGCTAAAACCCCAGCCTCCCGACCACGTCATCTAAATCCAGCGTTTAGTTCGAAATACTGTGAAAGCCAAACTGCAGCCCAGTATGTTCACCTGTAGCTGGTTCGTAGACGCTGCCGCCCCACACACAAAACCGTTAGCTATCGAAGACTTTCAGCACCCGCATCAATTCTTCCGCTTCTGATCCAGGAACAAACCGGAAGCCATACATCTCATCAGTGCTGAGAATTTCGCCCAATACCTCCAGCAATTGCGCCTCAGTCGGTGAATCACGCAGTAACTTGTGCGCGGGCAGGAGCAAATCGGACGAAACGCCTTGAACGCTCGCCGCGTCGATCACTGCAAACAGGATAAAACGCAAGCGTATTTCTCTTTCAGTAGGCCAAACCGTTTTTCGCTTTCCCATGGTAAAGGCCTCAGATTTCAGAAAAATCCGAGGCTATTGATGAGCGCGAAGTGTTTCAAGCATGGGGCGGCAAGATAGGCAAAGTCCTACACGTCAAAAGGAAACACCGTACACTTATCCTGAGGCTGACCCGTTTATTGCACCGGCAAAAAATTCATCAGCAACAAACTCTGCGCATAGTTCAGGCCAATACGCCGGTAGCGTTCGTCGAGCATCTGGGTCAGCAGGTCGAGACGCGCGACGATCTTGCCGAACTCCACCGCGAAACTGAGGTTGCTGCCCTCCTCCGATATCTCGTTGGAAAACAGCAGCAGCACGCCATTCGCATCCTGGCGTTTGCTCAGCAGCCAGGTGGCCTTCTCGATATTGCGCGCAGCATTGCTGACGAACTGCGGGTCGATCGAGTCGGTGATGTAGAACTCGGTACGTCCGCCGTGGGCGGTCACGATCATGCTGCCGATGGCATAGATAAAAGCGCCGACCCGATCGCCCTTGAAGTCCGGCCCCAAGGAATAGCTCAGCGCCTCCAGATCACGCCGATCGCCCAACGCGGGCAGGGATCGACGCTGCTCAATGGCCTGGCGAATCTCCCGCGCCGCCGTCACAGCGTCTGGGTACCCCGACTGCCGCCACTGGCTGGGGTTGCGCAGATAGAGCTTGTTCATCAGCAAATACAGGCTCTGCAGGTTGTCGCGCATACCCAGTGTCGCCATGCGATCGACACTGGTCTGGAAGAACTCATCGGGCTTGCCATTGCTGAACTGCTTGGCGATATCCCGACCCTGTTGCTGGCTGCAACCGCTGGCACACAGCATTAACAAGACCGCCAGCAGCAACGGCTGGCGCATCCGTCGACTGTTAAAACAAGGAAACGTGCGATCCATCGGCACCCGATCTGATTCATCCGCCCACGCGGGGGATCGGCGGGACTGGGACAAGGATAGAGCGGAGAAATCCAGAAAAGTGCAGCGGTCGAGAGCAGATAGTTGTAACTAAAGACCGCTGGGCAGATGAATGGGCTTGATTCTGAATAATTCTTTTCAGGATCTATACTCATTAAAACAGCAGTACAAAGGGTGATGGCGATGAAACATCCAATTCGTGCGCAAATGGTTGTTCAGATGATTTGCCTGCTTTCGGTGGCACAGCTTTTTTGCTGAGCTGCAGGTCAGCGTTTCAACACTCAGCCGCCGTTGCGGCGGTGGAAGGTATTGCCAACTACCCACTCCAATCTGGCCCGACATCCGAATGCCGGGCCAGCACGTGCAGCTACAGCAAGACAGTGGCCAGCATGCCCAAGGCACCCAGGCAAAACCCGATCAACGCACCTCGCCCGGGAAACTCCTGGAACAGCACCCAGATCACGACCGGTTCCAGCAGCAATAACGAGGTGACGGAAACCACTGTGACCACCCAGATATCACCGACCGCCCGATAGCCCAGCCAATAAGCCCCCAACAGACACAGCCCCGCAAAGCACATCACCACCACCGGCATGATGAATGCCTGCCACGAGCCGTCACTGGCTTGAGCCAGCCTGGCAGTGACTACCTCACTGTAGATTGCACAAAACTCACCGACGACCATCAATCCTAGAGCAGAAACTCCGAGTAATTCTTTGGACATATCAAAAACTCCTTCGTATTCAACGCACTGTTTTTCAACTCCCAGCGGGTGATACCGCTGCCGAGGGTCTCGGTGCAGCGATACGAAGCAGCCTTGAACAGGCCTGAATTGCCGAAGTGCTTTTGCATGCTCATGTCCTTTATAGGGGTGAGTCTCAGCGACCAGATTAGGCGCTGGCTCCGATCATACGTTTGGCCAGCGGTTTTTAACAATCAGGGCACAATTGGCATGAACGGCATTAAAAATGTGCAATCCCCCTAGGCGCCTTACGTGATGATCGGGCTATGATCGGCCATCTGAACCGGACGCCCTATGCCCCATGCCCGTTGACCTGCAAGCCCTTTATCCCAAACTGATCCACTTGATGCTGGATACGGTCTTCGTCGTCGACAGCGATAACCAGATTGTCTTCGTGAGCGATGCCTGCGAGGCACTGCTCGGCTACCGCGCCCAAGAGTTGACCGGCACCCCGATCACCGACTACATGCACCCTGAAGACCTGGCGCGCACCCGCGCCTCCATTGTGCGGGTCATGAATGGCCAACCCCACGTCGACTTCCGCAATCGTTACCTGCGCAAGGATGGCAGCGTCGTGCACATTCTGTGGGCGGCCTTCTGGTCCAAGGAAGTCGGCGCGCGGATCGGTGTCGCGCGGGACGTGACGGCGCTCACCCAGGCCGAGGAAGAATTACGCTTTCTCGCCCATCATGATCCGCTGACGGCCCTCACCAACCGCTCGCTGTTCAATGAGCGACTGAACCAAGCCCTGCAATCCGCACGGCATCACAACCAAACGCTCGCTTTGCTGTTTCTGGACATCAATGACTTCAAGGGCATCAACGATGTGCATGGCCATGCCATGGGCGACCGCGTGCTCTGTGTGATTGCCCGACGACTGGAGCGCTGCGTGCGCGAGAGCGACCTGGTAGCCCGGATGGGCGGAGATGAATTTACCGTGCTGATCACGGATGTTCAGTCACAGGATGCGATGGCCGGCAAGGTGGCGCAGATACTGGCGGTCATGGCTGAGCCGCTGGGCACTGAGTTTGGCGGGGTCAAGATGCCGTCGTGCAGCGTCGGCGTAGCGTTTTACCCGGCGGATGGGGAAGATGCGGATACGCTATTGAGTCATGCGGACGGGGAGATGTATCGGGTGAAAAGGTTGCGGTGGAATTAATCGCCAGCCGGGCTGGCGATGATCTTCTGTGACGACCTAGCTCGAACGCTGAGCAATCGCCAATGACGCACCAAAGGCCACAAGCAGGCCACCAAACACTTGGTCAATCCAACGCCGTGCGGCCAGCAACTTCTCACGCACCCGCCCAGCGGAGAAGCACAGCGCGACCAGGCTGAACCACGCGACGTGTGCCCCCGCGATAAACACGCCATAGGCCATCTGCACGGCTACGCCCGTTTCCGGTCGCACCACCCCCATGAACAGACTGACAATGAAAATCGCGGTTTTAGGATTCAACGCATTGGTCAGAAACCCGCTGCGCAGCGCCGCCAGATCGGACAGGGCCGGCGCCGGAGTGTCGGCATGCTCACTCGCTGGCCTGGCACGCAGCATGTTGATACCCAGGTAGACAAGGTACGCCGCTCCGGCCAGCTTCAACAGGGTGAACAACCACAGGCTTTGTTGAAGTACCCACCCGAGACCGAGCAGCGTATAGCCCACGTGTACCAGCACCCCCATTCCGATTCCCAGCGCCGTGAAAACACCCGCCCGCCGGGACAGTAGCAACCCGTTGCGGGAAACCATGGCGAAATCCGGCCCAGGACTGATGCATGCCAACAGTGTAATGGTGATTACTGCTATCCATTCGTTCATGGTGTACCTTGAGAAATATCGATCACAGCCGTTATTTTTTCAGACTCTAACGACAGGCACTAACGATGTTTTCTAAAGAAAAAGGTGATTCTAAATCGTCTATTTCTGACCTGCGCATGCCCTCTTTACTTGCACTGCGTTGCTTCGAATCCGCCGGGCGGTTTGAAAGCTTTGCCCGTGCAGCAGAGGAATTGCACCTGACGCCAGGTGCCATCAGCCGCGCGGTTCGCTTGCTTGAAGAGGACTTGGGCGTTGACCTGTTCGATCGACGTAATCGCAAGGTTTTTCTAACGGATACCGGAAGACGCCTCGCAAAGGCGGTCAGTGAAGGGTTTGGGGTGATGAGCCACGCCGTGCGCGAGATCCGCACCGAATCCCGCCGCGCACGACAGCTTGTTCTGTCCTGCGAGCCCACCCTGTTGATGCGCTGGCTGATCCCGCGCTGGAGCGACTTCCAGGCACGTTACCCAGGGTTGGACATTCACTTAGTGGCGGGTGGTGGGCCATTTTCGTTCGACCAGGGCATAGACCTCGCTATTCGACGTGACGACTTCCCCCGTCCGCCCGACTATCACGCCGTGGCGCTATTCCCGGAAAAAGTTGGACCTGTCTGTCGGCCGGAAAAGGTCGACACATGGTTCGACACAAGCAAGGACATTTTGCGCTCATCGGCCCCACGACTTCAGACGAAAAGCCGGCCGACGGCGTGGCAGGAATGGGCAACGGCAAAAGAACTGCCACCCCCTGTGATGGAGATGCAAGCATTTGAGCACTTTTACTTCAGCATCCAGGCAGCTGTAGCAGGCCTCGGGGTTGCCATCGGCCCCTGGCATCTAGTGCGCGACGACCTCCAGAACGGCGTATTGGCTGCGCCCATGGGATTCGTTGAAGACGGCTCAAACTATTGCCTACTGTCTCCGGCGGAGCCCGAGAAAGGCAGCGTGGAAATGGCGTTGATTGAATGGTTGCAGACGGTGGGCTAATCAAGTCGCGGGTAGGTATCAAGGCGCGCAAATGATTTCCCGCCCTTCCAATGCAAAAAGCATCATCGCAGCACACACTCTAAGGATCGCCTGATTTTCTCAGGTGTGCGTGATCGATAGGGTGGCCGTCCATCTTTCCCCATCACGGCCGCAAACAAAATGTGCGTTTCAAAAAAACAACGCCGACTGCGTGTACTGTTGAATACCGCAGCCGTAATAGTCTCTGCTTATTCAACGGATACATTGGCCGCGAATTGTGCTTTCACCCAAGGGAAAACGTTCACAGCTAACTACGCAGCTGCACCGGTTGCCTTGACGGTTCCTCGAGATGCGCCTGCAGGCACGGTGGTGTATCAAGAATCCATCACAGCACCACAGCAAGGTTTTAACTGCACCGGTTCATCCCCTTTTATCTTTAGACTCAACCCGACACTCGGCAGCGTTACCACTGGCAACACCTATCCCCTGGGCAAGACAGGGCTATCACTCAAAGTCAAGAACACACAGAATGGTTATTTAACTGCAGACAGGCTTCTCAGTGGGTCTTACTTAGACCCTATCAGGACATACACCATTGAAATTATTAAATCAGGTGAACTGTCATCGAAAAATGAGGTTCCCGCAGGCAATCTTGGGGCGCATCGGTACGGTGACCTTGACCTTGTGAGCATCAACCTGGCCAATCCAATCATCTTGAACGCCGCGTCCTGCGAGACACCAGACGTGTCTGTTCAAATGGGAGATGACTACTACCTGGATGAGTTCACCAATATCGGTGATACGTCTCAAGCCGTTAAATTCAACATTGGCCTTAACCAGTGCCAGACCGGTATCCAGAAGGTCACTTATTCCCTTAACGCAACTTCTCAAGTGATTGACCAGCAGCAGGGCATCGTAGCGTTGAACGCCAGCTCAACGGCCAAAGGCATCGGCCTGAAACTGATGAACGACAGCGGTCAACCCATCGCCCTGGGTACCACTTACCCATTCAATGGCTTCAATAGCACCGGCACCAGCTTCAACATCCCGCTTTCTGCGGCTTATTACCGGCTGGCTAATGGCGAACTCAAGGCGGGTACTGCAAACGCGTCGGTAACCTTTGTGATGAGCTATTTGTAGAACGCTCAGTGTCGGCACGGGCTGTGTCGAAACGTAAAAAGCCAATGCCCCGACAGGTCGGGGCATTGGCTTTTGTAGTCTTGGATAAACCCACAGCGCTTTTAAGCCTTACGGGCCCACCTGACCTCTCTAGACCAGGAAGCACCCACGGCGGGTCTACCTATATTATTTGGCTTGGCGAAGCACAAGCTCCGACAGACGGGTCTTCACCCGGAAGCAGAACTCACGAATTTGAAATTGATAGGCGGGCATGACCATATAGTTCAAATCAGCACCCAACGAGTCCTTGATTTGCATATATTTAGCGGTCTTGGAAGCAATGGCTTGGTATTCCGCCTCGTATTTAACGTAAGACGGCTTGTTGTAAACCTTCAAGACATCCAGCTCTTTACGGCATTGCTCTGCGCGACTTGTTTCTGATTCTGGCTGAGCGGCCTCTGGAGAAGCATGGGCTGCAACGTCAGCAGCAGGTTCAGACTCATATCGCACAGTATAATTAGGTGACGACGGTACGGCTTCAGGTGATGCTTCATGGACGACGGCAGGAGGTGGAGTCACTTCAGTTTTTTCTGGAGTTTTCGTAGCGCATCCCGCGAGGGCAAGTCCTACCACTACAACGATGCCACACATTTTATCCATCGGTTTCACCAAGAAGTAATTATGGTTGGCTGAGTCGTTAGGTTCTGGGTAAAAGCAATAGCTCACTCAATGATCGAGTGTAGATTTTCTACCAGACTCAAGGCGCTCAGCCTCTCTTCCTTGAGCGCACAGACGGGTAATAGTAGTAAAAAAACAAAGAGATGACGAGTAAAAGCTCGATCGCAGAGCAGATGCGAAGATCAATGCAATTCGTGCAACCGCCAAGCCCTTCAAATAGGCAAAGGTAGTCAATAGCAACGGCCCTGAATGGGGCCGTTGTGATGCAGGGCATTAAGACTTGACCCAATCCAAATCTACCGGGCCGTGGATACCGTCAACCTGGCCCTTGCTGCTGTGTTGCCACCACTCCCAGCTTTTACCCTTGGCGCTCCAGGTTTCAGGCACTGTGGGCTGAGCCACTTCCCAATGGGCAATCCACAGCGGGCACACACTGAAATCGTACTTGCGCCAGGCCAAGCGGTTACTCCAGATACTGGGAGAGGCGTAGATGTGCGGGTATGCCCCCTCCAGCAGAGAAACCCTTATCAGCGTCACCAACTGAAACAGGGCATCGGCCATCTGATCCGGGCTGGCCCCCTCGTTGCGATTGGTCTCGACATCAATGACCAGGATATCCCGCTTGGCGTTGAACGCCACCTCGGCCAGACGCCCCTTGATATTGGTCAACTGCTCGCACGGCGTACTGCTCAACGCACGAAAATAGTGATAGACCCCGGCTTTCAAACCGTTTGCCTGCATACCTTGGAAGTTCGTGACAAATTTTGGGTCGGTGTAGTCTCCACCCTCTGTCATTTTGGCGATTGCATGGGTAATGCCCGCAGCCGCAACGCGGGTCCAGTCAATATCGCCCTGCCAGCGCGACACGTCGATGCCCCGCGCATTTTCGTTTTTAATCGGGTCGTTGCAACTCATCTGTGCGTTCCTGCAATGGATATCGGGTCGATTCTTTCATCGACACACATCAGCAATGCACTATTGGACTACCGCCCCCCACCCGGCGATAACGAAATAGCAGGCAAAAAAATCCCGCAAAGCCTATTGGCTCGCGGGATCTTTTTTCATGTTTAGCGGGAAACCAGGGATTCGAACCCTGGAGACGCTATTAACGTCCGCCGGTTTTCAAGACTGCCAAATTAACAATACAAATCAACAGCTTAGACCATCATCATTTCCGCATCAGAGCATTTTTTGATGCCCTACAAGCCGCATAGAACAAGGGGCACGCATCAGGTTGCGGAAACGAATTACCCCTCCCCCGGCGTCCTGCCGACCAAACCAAAACCACTAATAGGCCGCTACTCACCAGACAAATCGAATGGCTGCATCTGGCCGATTGCTGCCCTTCGGCGGCGACCTAGAGGTAACCAGGCAACCATGGCTCCTGCTCGATTGCTGCAACTTCTCCAATGGCCAATAGACGCCACAATTCCAAGATCTTTGTCTCTGGAACGCCCTTCATGTGGCGAGGCTCGCCGGACTCTAGGTTTTCAAAAGTGACAGTTCGTGACAGGTTCACCGAAATGCACCAGTCAGCCTCGTCGGTCACCGAAACATCACCGTGCTCCTCATCTTCCGGGCGAGTTTTCAGTTCGGCAAGAAGCTCAGGGAACGTGTGTATGCCAGGGTTGGAGCTCATGGCGCCGTACCTGTGCGTGACGTGATAGCTCATGTTTACCTCAGAAAGTCAATTTGAGTCCAAAACGATGGGGCACGAAGGACGGCTTTTGGCCGGCTGCTGCCGTTCACCAGAGCCAGCTTTGGGTCGAGAGCGGACACTCATAACCTTCGGATGGGCTCCCAATCGCCAACTGCTACGCTGTTCACTCCACCAGAGGAACGCCGATGCCAAACTCAGACCTACTTCCCTCCCTCCTGTCCAAGCTCTACGAAAATCAGCTGGCCCTGGAAGCCTCCATCATGGAGCTATCGAACTGGATCGAACAGCGTGGCTCAGCCGATGTGGCTGAGAACATCCGCGGCGCTTTGCACACAATCGACGAAAACGAGGAGTTCATTAAGCTGACTCTCGCAGTCCTCATGTCGCCTGACTGATCGACGGGTAACCCTGCAGTTCGTCGCCTCAAGCCTTCCGCCTAACCAAATCCAGATTACTGTGCACGCATACAGTATTTGGATATGACAAACATGAGCATCGACTTGGACACAGAGGAATGGCTCGGGTGCCCCACGCCCCTCGAAATGTATCAGCACCAATGCGCGCTTCTGGAGGACGAACTCATCCAGACCGAATCGATGTTGCGAAAGGCCCGGGCCAATGTGGCCGGCCTTGTCCAGATGAATGACTTGCTGGCTACCGGAAAGACGACAGCAGAGGCGAAGCTGCGATATTTTGAAGCGGAACTAAGCCGTACGAATGTCGAGTCGTCGGAAATGGCAAAAGAGATCATGGGCTTGAAAATGATCGCAAGTCAGAACGAGCACCTATTAAGGGAGAATCAGCGGTTGCTGGTGGAGCTGACAAATCTAAAAGAGCCTTCAACCTAGCTCGTCTGCGTAAGCAGTCAAAGCTCTATCTGACAAGTCGATAAAACCGGCCCCGTCAATCAGTCCATGCGACCTCAAAACGCTCGCAGCAGACATGCTCATGTCGTACCGCTCTTGAGGGGATAGAGACCCCGGCGCTGTGCTATTGCTCGGCGGGGTTGATCCCTCTAATGCGTTGCCTTGCCCATTACTGATCGTCATGACGAATGCTCTTGCCCAGTGTCTACCCTGTAGAGACTGACCGAAGCCTGTCTGTTCACCAGCCCCGACGAGCGGAGACGATCATGTGCGGAAGATTGACGCAATACCGCGGAATCCACGACTTTGTTGCGGCGCTTAGCATGCCCAATGCCCTGGCCAATTCCGTGGGCGATCAGCCAATTGAGCGCTTTAACGTCGCGCCAACGACTCAGGTTGCACTGCTCCACCTGCAGGGCGACTTGCTGCACGCCGACCCGGTCCGTTGGGGATGGCGACCACATTGGGCGAAAGACCGCGCAGCTCCAATCAACGCGCGCGTCGAGAAGGTAGCCCACGGCCCATTCTTCCGGGCGATCTGGCCTCACCGGGCTATCACCCCCATAGACGGTTGGTTTGAATGGGTAGATGAAGGCGGACCCAAGAAGCAGCCCTACATGATCCGTCGGCGGGATGGTGCACCAATATTCTGTGCCTCTATCGGCCAGTTACCGGATGCTGATGAAGGCCCAGGCGAGCAAGACGGCTTCGTGATCATCACCGCCGACAGTGCCGGAGGCATGGTGGATATTCACGACCGTCGGCCAGTGGTGCTGAATCCGGAACTGGCTCGGGAATGGCTGGACCTGGCCACGCCCAAAGAGCGCGCAGAGCAGATCGTACTGCACCAGGGCGAACCTTCGGAGGTGTTCGAGTGGTTCAAGGTCGATACGGCCATAGGCAACGTGAGGAACAAAGGGCCCGAACTGATTCGCCCCCTGCGCTAAGGTTGCGAGAAATACCACATCACAAACGCTACCGCAGTAACCCAGCCCAGAGTCAGCAGAAACGAAAGGCCAGCGAGCCTCTTATCCATGGCGCCCTTCAATAAACCAAATGATCGCGATACGAACCCGCTCCGAGAGAGTAGTTCATTGATCTCAGGGTGCAATTGCACGGACGTACGCCTGGCATGCCCGCAGCGCGATCAGTCCCTGGTCGCCTGCGTCGGTGATCCCGATAATTCTTTGAGCATGCGCTGGGTCAAGTTGGGCTCGACGGGCTGCATGAACCACGCCGACGGCGCTGGGGGTGGCAGGCACGCTGCAGCCAATGGCTGAATCCGTGGCGTCGAGAAGGACTGACAGCCGCACATCAGCAGTGGCAAGGCGATCGCGCAGAAGAGCCTGCTTGCGTTGTTCATTGGAAAGCTCCAGGGAGTGTTGTTGGTCGGCAGCGCTCGCTCTCTGCTCGATGGCCAAGCGCTTATCTTGCTCGGCATTTTGCTGGCGCCATGCCTCGCTGGTGATGGCATCAAGGGCTTTCTGGTGCGCCGCGCTCTGCTTCGCGAGCTTCTCGTCCATCCGCAAGTCTTGTATCTGCCAGGTGGCGCCGGCGGCGGCGGCCATCAGCACCAGGATCAGCACCAACAGACCAGCCAGCTTCTGCACCGGCGTCATGTCAGCGCCCTCCGCAAGCCTTCGGCCAGCACCGCCTCTGGGTAGGCATACCCAGCATTCTCATGATGAATGATCGCCTTTACGAAGCCAGCCATCACCGCCGGCTGGGTCAGGTCAACCTCAGCACCTGGCCGGGTTCCGGTGTTCGCCTCGACGGCGCGCACGTAGGCGTCGGTGTCGTTCTCCGCCGACGGGGCCCACCGGCTTATGATCGCCTTCACTGTCTTCAAGCCGTGCTTGCGCTGGTAGGTCAGCAGCAATTTCCCCAGGGCACGGATGCCGTTCTCCGCCGTATCGAACCGAGCAAAGCGCTTCTCGGCGGCAGGATCTGGCTTGAGCTGGCCCTGCCATTGATTGGCCGGGTTGTAGTCGATGTTGCCGGGGTTTCGGTTGCGCACCCCGCGGGTTTCGGCATTTGGCATACTTTTCTCCAGACGAAAAAAAACCGCTCAAGGCGGCCGGTGTGTTCTTTACCGGTTCAGGCTGGCTGAACTGGTCGCTTGCTCATGTCGGGGAAGTCGGGGTTGTCCGCTGTCCACTTGCGCAGGGCGCGCCAGTACAGCTTCCAGTCTTCTATGGACCCAAGGATGCCTTCCTCGCCAAAGTCGATTGCTGTAACCGTCTGCTGGGCGATCGGCATTTGTTCTTCACGCCAGGCATTTTCCACCACGCTCAGCTTAGCGATCAGGGTTTCCTGGGTAATTGCCCAGGTGCCATCGGCTTGGGCCGTGTAGTCCATGCTGTTATCGCCTTGTGGCCGCTCCCCTTCCATCTCGATCCAGCCTTCATCGGGGCCTTTGTCTGTCTCGTCACCCTCGAAGAAGTTCGAGCCCACCACTGCATAAAATCGGATCATCAGATGGCCCCCTTAAGTTTCCAGACCTTTACGCGCACTGGCGCTGTGGTCAGCACTGCGCCGCTATAACCGTGACCGCCACCTGCTGAAGCACTGGGCAATGCAACCCCGCTCGCACCAGCCTGGCAGATGATCTTGTCTGTCGGCAGGATCTGCTGTGCATAGGCGCCGTATGATGCGCCGCCGGTGCCTGCGTTGCCGTCAAGCCTTGGCTCTGACCAAATACCACCGATGAGAATTTCCAGCACCGTGATTACATGGAACCCTGGAAACGGGTTGTCGGACGTGAATCTCGACGCCGTAACGATGTTCCCAGGCGCTGCGGCGGTACCGCCATTGGGATAGATGATTGCGAAATCCGCTACCGAGGAATCCAGCTTCGAAGAAATCTGCGCGCCCATCGATGTAAGCTGTGCGCTTAGGCTTCCGCCCGTATACAGGTTAGAAGTAATGTCGCCCGTAGAGCTGATCGACCTGCCGGCGCTGAGCGTGATGCCGGCGCCGGTCACAAGAACGCCAGCCTTCGTGATCGTAACTATCGGCCCTGCGCCAGACTGCCCATAACCTGCTGAAAAATTGATGTTGCCTGATGGCTCACAGTAAATAACCCCGCGCGTGGCGGTGCTACCAGACTCATTGAACCAAAGGTGAGAGTTTCCTCCGGCAGCGCCGGCCCTGATGTAGACGTTACCTCCGCTGACAATAACGTTCGCGCCAAACTGAGCAGAGCCGGCAGCATCCAACAGCAACCGCACAATCCCTCGGGCGTCGTCGATTATTCGGACACTGCTGTCGGTAGCATGGGTGAGTCGAACCATTGCCGTTGAGTTGGGATCAGTGATCCCCTCCCTGCGCAGGAGAACGCCGCCAGCACCGCCAACCTGAAGGGCATCTTTGAAGCGCGGCACACCTGCGGATACAGAGTCAACGGTCGCCAGGAAAAGGTTCGCATTTCCCAGCTTGTCAGCCTCGGTCTTCGCCCGATCGGCTTGTGTCAGCGCATTGGACGCAGAGGTAGCCGCATTGGTCTCAGATTGTGCCGCCGCGTTCCTGGATGCCGTTGCAGACGTCGCGGCACCGCTGGCAGTCGTCGCCGAGGTAGCAGCATTGGTTTCCGATGTTTTGGACTTCGTCTCGGATGTCTTGGCGTTGGTTTCTGAAACCTTCGCCGCGGCGGCCGAGGCCTGTGCATTGGCCACTTCCTGATCCAAATCTTTGAACTGATCAGTGATGGCGCGCAGTCGATCCGCTGACTCTTTGACGTAGCCTTGCATCGGAGCAATGGTGTACACACCCGCAGCAGCTGTAGCCCCCTGGTAGTTCGGGGCGATGGAAATCGCCGTATTGCTCGCGATGTTGGTGATCTCGTACCACAAGCCGTCCGGGCCACGGAAAGCATCCCCAACGCGAGCGTTTGCAATAAAAGCCGTGCCGGTGCCAATTACTGCGTTGTTATTGAAAGTAACGGCAACAGTTCCTGTTTTGTACCAGGCCATTTAAGCCTCCTAAGAAATCGGCTTTGCAAACATTAGCGGGAGAAAGAAACTTGAACCGTTGAAGTCGCCAATGTTTTGCAGCTGCGCAACTATTCGGCTGTTTGCATAATCCCAATAACAAGAAAGCAGCGAGAACGTATCCCCGCCTGGGATATTCATCGCTATGTTATTAATCAGCATGTAGTTCCCTGTATTTAAGGGAACACTCGCATAGAAGGTATATATCCAACGCCCTACAGAGGGATTTGCTGCGCCACCATAAGCCCAGCCGGTAACGACGTCTGTGAACTGAGCACAAGGCGTTCCATTATCGAATAGTTGTTTTGCTCCTCCATCCCATAACCTGAGTCCATATTGTGCGGTTGGAGTGGACTCATAGGCAGCAACAAAAAACGAGCCAGAGCCACCGCTCGCCCCGTTGATGAAGCCCGTCCAATTGCCGGGGGAGCCCTTCAGGCTTACCCATTGAAAGCCCCCAGTTGAGGGCCTGACAAAAATTAACGGCGGTTCTTGCGACGTGACGACCGATGGAAAGTCACCGCCAGACGGCCCATAGATCCCTTTGTGTATAACAACCAGCCGCGCAAACTCAGAGTCAAGCGTCACAACATCTGAATTATTCGTAAAAGTTAGCCCATAGGACATTATCTATACCTGAATACTAGAAGTCGCTGAACTGATACCCCTATCCGGCCGGTTGGCATATTTCTATTTCTAAACCAAACTTGCACACCACCCGTAAGCATCTGCACATCGAACTGAGACAAACTTGCGTCTTGGCCGGACGGGTCCCCTGAGTACTGCCCATTAGGCAAACATATACCGATGTGAGTAGAGGGATTCACGCCAGGTATGGAAACAAAGGTACTCACGCCCGCCGTGCCAATGAGGGCTGAATAAACAACCCTCACGGTGAATGAGTTCTCATCCAATTCAAGGAGGCCCGTAGGCCCCCATATTCTGATTCCTCCGATCATGCTGTCAGATCCCCTAGCTGCACCCGCTTGACGTTGTTTTCGTCGTACACCTTGATTGCACGATTGGTCATCGTCAGGCGACCACCACCAGGCGCCGGGCCGTTAAACTCCAGGTTTCCAGCTTTATCGAGGCGCCATCCTTGAACACCGGCGACATAGTTGTCGGACTGCAGCGCCTCTCCGATCTTCAGCATGGTGATGCTGCCGTCCTGGATGAACGCCGACCGCATGAAGACCTGGCCGTTTTGCACCGTGAACGGCGACGAAAGCACCCCGTTGATGTTGTTCACCACGGCGAACCTGTCAGCGCTCACCAAGAACTGGCTCTGCAACTGACCATCCACGTTCTCGATGCCAAGCCCGATACCTGCCGCAACGTACTGCCCGTTTTGGTTGAGCTGCATCTTCACCGACCACATGGTGGAGAGCTTGCCATCGGTGCTTGCCTGGGCCTGGCTTACGGTCTGGATGCTTGCCGAGTTTTCCCCGATCTTCACCCCGATCTGCTGAATAGCCAGGGCCGTGGCCTGACGGTCGGTGACCACGACGCTTTCGAGCTCGGTCACAGCTCCACTGACATCGCCCACGTCGGCGGCCAACTCAGTCGTACGCTGCACCATTGCCGCGTTCTTGGTGGCCTGCGTTTTCACCTCCTCCGCAAAGCTGGCCTTGGCGTTAAAGCCCTGGATCGCATCCGCAAGCTCGCCCTCGCCGTTGTCATCCCTGTACGCCGCCTGTAAAACCTGAAGGGTCGACGCCGAAGCCGTCACCACACCGTCAAGCTTGGTGATATCGGTGGTGTTGGTGGAGACCTGCTGAGCCAGGCCGTTCGCCGTCTCTACCGACTGGCCAACATCGAGCCAGTAGGTAGTGTTCGGCGGCGGCTTGTTGACCGGCACAGCCTGGGCGGCCTGGTAGATTCGACTGCCCTCTACAACCATCTGCCCTTTGAGGTAGGTGGCATCCTTGTTGTAGGCCTTCAACCCACCCAGAGCGGTGATCTGATCCTGCAGTCCCGGGATCTTGTCGATCTGGTTCACGATGTCCTGACCAAGCTCGGTCCGGCCAATCTTGCCGGCGACTAGGTCGAGAACCGGTCCAGCATCGGAGCTGGCCCTGCCCATCACTCCATTACCAACCGGATAGAACGGCCCGATATTGCCAGTACGGTCCACAAGGCGAGCCCAGAAGAACAACGTCGCCCCCCCCAGCAGTTGCTGCATCCGGTAGTCGGCCTGCGGATACGCCAGGTCGGCCAGCTTGGAGGCTGCCGCCAGGTTGTTGGCCGTGCCGTACCACAGTTCGGTGCGTTGGGTATCCTCGGCGCCGGCGGGGAAGCCCCATTTGATGCCGATGCCGAACAGTTCGCTTGTGGTGGTCAAGAACGCCACCGCCGGCGGCAGGCCGACCTTACCTGTCAGCGCGACCTCTGGACTGGTTCCCCAGATCGAGGTCACGTCCATTGCATTGACGGAACTGACGCGAGCGACATAGCGCCCGCTGTAGATGCCCTCCACGTCTGCCCCAAGATTGCCGGTACGCGGCAACCGCACCCAGTTGCCACTGTCCTTGCGCCATTCCACGTTGTAAGCGATGGCGCCAGGCACTGAATCCCAAGTGATCCGCAGGCCAGTAACCGCAATCCCTTGGGAAACGACGCTGCGAGACTCAAGCGTGATGTTTTCCGGCGGAGACATGACCCCTGGCGGTATTACGCTCGTAGGTTGAGGGTCGATCCGAGCGCCGGTGTCGATCGCCTGGTACTTCATGGGCTCATGCTGCGTTGCAGCAATCTTGAACTGATGCAAGCCTTGCGGCTCGATAGTCTGAACACGGAATCGCATCACAGCCAGGTCAGCGCTTTCCACGGACCAACTGCACTCAGGCTCAGGCAACTCTGAATAGTCGGCCATCACGGTAACCAGGCGGCCCGATACCGATTTTACGATTCGCCCCTCAGACTTACCGCTCGGCAAATTGAGGATCAATCGATCCTCCTCATGCACCTCGGCATCAATGTCCAAAGTGATCACGCGCTTGGTCGCAGCGCTGATGCGCCCGCCATTCGCGCGACCGGAGAACAGTTCGTCAGCCACGCAGATGATCTGCCCGGGCTCAACGTTGCGACCCTCCATGCCAGTGGTGAAGCTGACCGACCACTCCTCGTACTGCTCAGACTTGAGCGCCCAGATACCGTGACGAATAGCCTCGCCCTCAACAGTGCAGGCGAACCGAGAGATATCGAGCATGCGGTGTCCGAGCACGCCGATTAGATCGTCGTTGGTAACTGGCGCAGGCTGGGTCTTGAACTCGTTTTCCGGATTATCCCAGGCAACCTTGGCGCGGGTGTGTCGATCGGGAAATGCAGCGGCGACGTATTCAAACTCCCCGACAATGTTCGATCGGGTGAAGACGTAACCATCCTCATTGCCAGGGATGTCTGCCACCATCGTGACCTGCGAACCATTCCAGCAACTGCTGCCACGGAAGACGCTGGCCAGATCGGATAGTAGCGCGTAGCCCTCAATCGAATCCTGGATGTAGACATTGGTGGTCATGCGCGGCTGTAGGCCACCCTTCCCGTCCGGCACCATCACATCGCAGTAGCGGCCAATCTCGTACAGCGTCCAGTGGTCGACCATGTCGGCGGTGATGCGGCGACCAAGGCCGTAACGGCGGTGCAGCAGAAGATCGCGCCAGATCCAGACCGGGTTGTTGGTGTAGGCCAGCTTGAAGGTGCCGTTCCAATCGCCTGTGTAGGTGCGCGTCTGCGGGTCGTAGTTCGTCGGCACCTGCACGATTCGGCCGCGCATCAGGCCGGCGAACTTCGGCGTGTCCTGGAACTGCTTGGCGTCGAATCGCAGACCGCCCAGCGCAAGGTTCGGGTAGCGGAGCTTTTTGTCGATGACTTCCGTCAGCCCCTTAATGCGCATCAGGTCCGCGAAGTTGGAGTCGTTGCGGTTTGGGGTCAGACGACGCACGCGCACTAGCGCGCTGGTGAAGCCCTCTGGCAGATCAATCCGGTGGGTGCGCTCGTACTCGGTGGTGCCTTTGTCATTCAGAGTGGCCGAAAGAACAGTTTGGTAGCTCCCGCCGTCGACTGACAGGTCAATGGCGTAGTCGATGCGGTATCCGATCTGGTCACCGTTGGTTTTGACCTGCCAGATTTGCGGCCACGACAAGCGGATCCGCACAGCAGACAACTGCTGGTCGGTGATCGCACGCGTCCAGGCGTTGTCAGACTTCAACTCAACCGGCAGGCCCTGGGACGCCTCATTTTCGATGGCAGGAAAGCCCGCAATATGCTCCTGGTCAACGGTGCCAGATCGAAAATCCCAGATAGTGCCAGGGAAGTTTTCACTGCCGTCAGGCGAGATCAGCGGCGTGCCGTTCAGCTTGATCGACCGCAGTCCATCAACCGGACCGACAATTGGCCCCTCACTCAACGCGTAGAGCAGCTTTACTGTGGCGACTGACAGCGCGCTATCTGGAGCCTTGTATGGCGTATAGGGCTTAGTCTCGCCGCCCTTGGAACCTAAAACGCAGGCAGCAGCAGGCCGGCGCCGGTGCTTTGCAGCAGGCGCTGTTGCGGTTTTGGACATGGGTTTTCCTTACTGCTGATCTTCCGAGAAGACGCCAGCCGATATGAGGGCGCCGCCGATATCGCGCTCGCCGTAGAGCAATGGTTTGCATCGGCCCTGCGCCATCGTGGTAACCGCGCCGCCGAACGCATAGGACGGCCTGTTGCCGTCACCCTCTTTGTCGAGCACGCCCGCCGGTGACGGGGACATACTCATGGCGATGCCGCCGATCATCAGGCCAGCGCCAGCTGCTACCAGGTAGTACTGCTGAGTAAACGCACCGATCACCACCAGCGCGAGACCGGCGATCGTGGCGAAAAGGCCACCACCCTTGCTTCCGATGACGATTGGCGCAATGCGGATGGGATCAACCGTGTCCTGGCGCATCTCAATCTCGGTGTCACTCAGGTTCTTCTTCCCGCGGAACACCGCATAAGTCAGACCGCGCTCTTCCGAAAATCGCAAGAACCGCCTAAATCCTGGAATTTTCACGCACAGAGCGTGAATCGCCTCGGCGCATGAGGCTACCGCCAAGTGATGAACGCGCCCAAACCTCGCGCCAAGCACGCCGTAAAGCATCACCAGCACCACCAAGGGCTGCGGTTGAACCGCTGTTCTCATCGCCATCAGTCAACCTCCGACAGTCGTTGGTGCCTAAGAATCAGCACGGTGTAGTCAGCCCACATTCCGCCGTACACGTCGCGTGTGGATTTCTTGTTGTAGCGGTGATGCAGGAATGTGCCTGGGGCTGGATGTAGGTCTGGGACGGTAGTCAGCAGGCCGTCGCCCAGGTAAATGCCGGCGTGATTCGGTGCTGCAGCGTTGATCTGCATGACTATCATGTCGCCCTTGCGTGGCATCGACACTGGATAAAACCCGGCCTCTTCGTAGTACTTTTCGTACAGGCTTTCACCGTCATTCCACCAACCATCCCGCCGTGGGTAGTTCGGCAGTTCAATCCCGTGCTCGCGTTCGTAGTAATCGCGGCACAGCGCGTAGCAGTCCAGCAACCCATGACCGAACTCACGACCGACGAGCGGTGCCTGATAGCCGCACGGCTTGAACTCGAAGTACTCGCCAGACGGCCAGCTCACAATGCCCCACGGTTTTTCGTGCAGCTCGCAACTGACGCGATCAGTCATGCTGGGCGCCGGCGGCACGTCCGGGTGGGAGTGAATGATCATCGTCAGCTCGCCCCGATCCTCGGCATCGCACTTGTCTTCCGGGTTGATGATGAAGTGCTCGCTCGGGGTCTTGGCGTCGTTGCGACAAGGAACGTACTTCAGCCGCCCGGCTTCGCGGATCACGACACCACAGCTTTCCTTAGGGAACTCAGCGGCGGCGTGGGCCTGGATATGTTTCAGCATCGTCTTGTTCATGGGTTACCTATCCAATAAGCGCAGCACCTGGGGCCCCGCCGAATGGCAGCGGATTACCGCGACCGTGGCGAATCTCGCAGTCGCTCGGCCGACCGCCGCAGCGATCGAGTGCAGGATCATCTACAGGGTTGCCATCGAGGTCGAACATCTTGATGCCGGTGTAGTTACAGTCCGGCCCGCGATACTCGCCCCACAGGCACCACTCGCAGCGGTTCATGATCAAGCCGCCGGGGAGCATCTGCCCTTTCACCGCCGTCGGCGGTGAAAGGGAAAACACCACCTCTTCGCGCAGCAGGCTCGTAACCTGATTTATGTAGGAGATGTCCACCGTTTCCATTGGGGTTGCCGTGGGGTTCCCCTCTGGAAAGTTCGCGGCATCCAGATACTTCGCGTACGTCTGCCGAACCGTCAGCTTGACGCCGCTCATGCCCTGGAATTGCCAGCAAAGAGCGGTAATGGTCCCGTCGATGTTGCTTATCTTCAGCATTGGCGTCGAGTTATTGCCCTCGACGCTTCGACCGAAGCCGCCCGTCTGGTAAGGGCGCGGAACATAGGTCTCGCCCTTCCAGATAATCGGTGCAGACTGCTGGTGCCCGTGGTAGCGCAAAATACCCATGCCGCGCGCCTCGCCATCCAGTTCGATCAACTGGATGAGCGCCCCAGGCTCAAGCTTTTGGTTATCCAAGGTGATCATGGGTTAAACACCTGCTGGAATTTTGTGGACAGGATGTATACGCCGGCGCCGAGCGGTTGCAGACTCCAGCCGCCGTCCGTGACGAAAGCGCCCTGTTCGTGCAAGGGCGGTGTCCACAGAAAGTGGGTAACGCCCTTGTGTCTCACAAAGAAATCGCGAATGGGGACGATGTAGTCAGTCTTCCCCATGAAAGTCACGGGCCAGGACGTGGATATATTGTTGATGCCGACCGAGAGGCGTTGGCTGTAGCCGTTGCCAAACTGAGAGACGAGGATGTCCGTTTCGTCATCACCGGTCGTGCCTTTTTCCGGACGCCAGGTGAATACCTCACTCATGCCGCGTTCCTCCGGTTGCTTGGGTCAAGGAGGCCGTTCTGCCCCTTCTCTTGTTGGATAACAGCCCTGGCCACCTTGGGCATCTCTGACCGCACGGTGGCCAACACTGCCTGGCCCATCTGCTCGTAGCCAGCCGTCGCGTTGGCCGACCCGCTCGTTCCATCCCCATTCACTGTGATGTGAATTTGGGGTGGCGCGCTGGACATAGATGGCATCACCCCTCCGGCCTGGGCCGACGGCGCTGATGGAATCGCAGAAACGTTGCCATTGCGCAACGCCTCAACAGCGGCCACGCCGCCATAGCGCTGGATATCCTTCTGGCTCCAGACCACCTCGCCCTTGTGCACGGTGCCGGCGACTTCGTTGACGCCACCAGGACCTGTGTAGCCGCCACCAGAGAACCCAATCCCAGCGATAGCTGCCACGTTGGCAGCAGCGGCAACACCCGCAGAGACGGCCAAGGCCATGCCCAGCGGGTAAGGTTGAACTGCCAGAGCGTTCTGGACTGCCACGTACCCCTGGATAGTTGCCTGCGCGATTGCCGCCGCCTTGCCTACAGCCGCCAGCTTCTTGTTTCCGGACTGGCTGAGCGCGGTCATGTTGCCGAAGAAATCGGCGCTCGAAGTCAGTACTGCTGAGTTCTTTGCGCGCTCAATCTTCGCCTGGTTGTCCCGGCCCTGCTGGTTGATGTTGTTGACGCGCTCGGCATAGGTCTCCTCGTTGATAGCCTTGAGGTCGAGATAGGCCTTCTGCTTTTCCAGCTCCATCGTGCGCCAGGCGTCAACCTTCGCTGACTCTTCGTTGAGTCGCTGGATTTCGCTGTAGGCGCCGCCCACCGATGCGTCAATGCCAGTCACCTGAGGCGCCTGCGAAACACCCTCAATGGTCCCGGGCTTCTGCGATGCCTTGAGATTTACGTCACGAATCTTGATCAGCGTTTCGAGCCGCTTCATCGCCTCGGTGTTGCCCTGGCGCTCGTACTCAGCCATTTGGGCTGCGTCATCCAGCGAAGACTTGAGGCTGTTTGCCTCCCGCAGCTGGCCAGTGAGGGTCAGCAGTTGCACCTGATCCTTCTGTGCCTGCTGAATGTCTCGGCTGATCTGGGCTTCACGCTCAAGTGCCACGTTCTTCTTGAGCTGGGCGGTGATCAGGTCCTGGCTAGCCAGCAGCGACTTCTGGTCCGCGGTGAGCGTCTTCTTGCCTTTGATGTCGGCGAGCTGCTGCTCCCACTTAATCAGGGCCTGGGCCTGGGTGCCAACCTTCTCGGTGGCGATACCTTGGGCGTTGAGGGAAGCGTTCTGCTGGAGCAGGACGGCCTGGGTCTGGCGGGCGGCGTCCAGCGCTTTCATGCCGGCGTCTTCGCGGTAGGCCTTTTCCTTTTTAGGCGCCGACTCTTTGTAGATCGGATTTTCGCGGATGGCTTTTAGGGAATCGGCGGCCTCTTGTTGAGAGATTACATATCCTGCTGCTCTTGCCTTGTTGATGCGCTTTTCTTCATCCTCGAGCGCCTTATTCATCTTCTGAATTTTCGAGAAGTTTTGCTCTCGGTTTTTCTGATGTTCTTCGTACGCAACCTGTCCGTCACGCTGGACTTGGGCAACCTTTTGTTCCGCTGCTGCTTGATCATTCTTCGCCGTTATCTGACTCTGAATGGCTGAAATTTGCTTTTGCAGCTCTTCGGCAGTTTCCCCGCCTCTGGATGCTCTTGAAGATCGGCCTGCTGCTGTCAGTTTGTTTACGTTTTCAAGACGCTCCCGCAGCAACGACAGCTTGCCTTCCAAAGTACTTTCACGACCGATGCCGAGCATCGCGTCCCAGCCTTTTTTAGCGGCGCCAGCAACGGTATTCCACGCTGTTTCGACATATCCCAGGCTTTCCTTGATCTTGCCTGCACGCTCAGACAAAGCCTTAGCCAAAGCCTCCTGAGCAATTGCGGCAGCTGCCTCCTTATCACCCATTTCCTGTGCAGCCCTGACCTGCTCATATACAGAGGCGGTTAGGAAGTTGTACTTCTCGTTAAGTGAGGCGAGCGCTTTCACTGGATCATCGGCCAGCTTTACAAACTCGGCGACAGTCGTTGATACGGCTTGACCGGTAGCCTTTTCGAAGGATACTGCGGCGGAAGCTATAGCCTCGAAGCTCGCGCTCGCAATCCTACCGGTTCCCGCAAGCTGAGCGAGAGCCGCAGCTGCCGTTCCGGTAGTGCCGGTTGTGTCGCCGATCCGCTTAGCCATTTCGGCCAAAGCACCCGTAGTTGACCCAGCAGCGTTCCCAGTGATGACCAGAGAATTCCTGAAAGCATCTTGCTCTTTGGAGCCTTGGTAGTACGCAAGGCCGAGTGTAGCCGCGGCAGCAGCCGCTACGGTAAACGGGTTTACAAGCCCAAGAACATATCCACCAAGAGCCTTGGCCGCCGGCCCTACCCCGCCAAACATATCCTTGAGCTGTCCGCCCTGCTGCAGGAACACGGTGAGTGGTGCCTGGCCGCCCTGTAGAGATACGGCAATGTCGGTAAACTGGGCTGGAACCCCCCTCAAAGCTGCCGCTGTTTGCTTGGCAGTGTTTCCTGTCCGGGTCAAGGATTCGCTGAACCTGTTCAAATCGTTGCGCGTAGCGGCGATTTTCTGCTGATACTCGGTGTAAGTATCAAGTTCGATAGTTCCAGCTTTCCGGTGCCGGGCGAGCTCCTGCTCTTGCCGGTCAAGCTCTCCAAGCTTTTTGCTGAGCGGATCAATTCGACCAAGAAGTTGCTCAATCTCCTCGCGCTGACTGGAAAATGATTTACCTGCCGCCTCAGCACTTTTACCTGCGCCGTCCATGCCGTTTCCAGCCTTGTCCATTGCCGGCTTAACTCTCAACCCGGCGCCCTCAAGTGCTTCCAGTGCCTTGCGGGTATCGGCCGCTTTTTGTTCGGCATCCCGGCTATCGATCTCCAGAACAAGACGGGATGTCTGAGTCATAACTTTTCTCCGGGCATAAAAAAACCCGCTCAAGGCGGGTCATGAAAATATTGTCTGGCTAAATGGAATCCATCTCAGCCTTAAGCAGATTCATTTTTGACTCGAATGTATATCTTTCAAAGCTATCTACCCCTGCTGGGCGCGGCGTGCGAAGCCACTCCATATAGCCCAGCCAAGATGCATAAGCGTCTTTTATTGCTACGGCCAGGGCCGGCCGCGCTTCAATTTCCTGTTTCAGAAGAGGCTTTAGCTTCGGCGCCTCGGCATCTATGCAGCTTGACGACACCCGAAATGATGCCTCCACCATTGCCCTATATTTAGCGCTAGCCTCACCATGCTTTTTAAGAGAGTTGTTCGCCTCGTCTAGCGCCTGAGAACCTTTGAAGCTGCAATAAGCTGCCGACCCCTCAAGCATTTGTAAAAAAGTCGGGGCGGCGATTACGCATGGCGAGAAAATAAAGCATGCGACCGCAGTAGTTAAAAGCCTCATCAGACATCTCCCTGTAGATAGCGGCAATCTACCACCATCCAGAGCAAGCGCCAAAGTCACTCGTCATCTCCCGCCAAGCACACCCCGTCGAGCGCAAACATCACAGCGTCCACCTCGTCCCGCGTCATTGGCGAAGGGTGCGAATCCAGCCAGTCAGATATCTCCCTGGCCGATAGAGGGAGCGGGAAAGCACCCGCCATCGTGGCCAGGAACCGCCGACCTCGCGTGATGCTGCGGAAGGTACTCAGCAGATAGGCGGTTATAGGGTCGTTCGGCGGTTCATCGGGAAGTTCAAAGCCCAGCCGCTGGTAGATCAGGCTTCGCTTTTCGGCTTGGCCGACTGCCCACTCTTTTTCCCACTCGAAGCGGGCGACGGCTTTCCCACCGTTTCTTTCAGCTCTTCAGCGCTTTCAGTTGCAACGCTCGATCCGCCGCGAAGCACGAACAGGAAGAACTCCAGGTTGTTTTCAAGCAGTTCTGCCGCCACAGACGGGGCGTACTTCAGTGGGTTGCCGTCGGCATCCAGAACGCCCGACCAATCCTTCACGATGAAGTGAGCCAGCAGCATGGCGTGGTTCTGGTGCTCGGTAAGCTCACCGGCGACTACGCCCACCTGGCCTTCGTCGAAGCGAGCGTCATTGCGTGCGATGCGGCGGCGCATGCGCTCCAGGCCAACCTGGTACTCGGCATTGTCGATGCCGGCCAGCAGCACCTTCGTGTCCTTGTCGAATTCTACCCAGCGCGCGCCCGAGGGTGCCGGGTCTTTCTTGGTCAGTTGCAAAGCCATGATAAATCCTCAACGCCACGCCAATAAAAGGACCGCCCCGGCCGGCGTTCAAGCCGAGGCAGTCAAAGGGGTTTACGGTGTAGGGTCAGCCGCTTCGCGGGTGATGGTCGGGCTGAGCTTGGCGACGGTGTAGTTGAGCGTGACCTCGATCAGGTCGCGCTTCCCACCGTTCGGCAGCTCGCCGTCCACTTCCACGGCCGGGAAGTTGAAGGTGTACTTGTTGCCCAGAGCGTCGGTGATGGGAAACACCACAGCAATGGGGGTACGGGTGAAGGTGTTCTTCCACAGCTGCCATGCGCGCTTGGACCAGGCCAGGGTGATGCTGCCGGTGATGGCGGCCTCGGTCGCGATGTGAGCGCCAGGGCCCAGGCTTTCGGAGCCAAGGCACCGCTGTGTTTGCAGGCTATTATCCAGGGCGATGGTCATGGCCGATACGCAGGCCACCCCTTCCAGGGACTGGCCGTTGACCAGGATCGTGCCGACATTATTGTTCGACAGGAACGGTGTAGTGGTAGGCGCATTGGGCGACACAACAATCGGCACTTCGCCGTCGGTGTAGTCGAGGCAGGCCATGTTGAAGGTGGCAGTGACCTTGCCTTCCGACGGGATGTCCAGAGCGAACGTGGATACGTGGGCGCCCTTGAACAGGCCGTAGACGCCGACATCGTTGTAGCCCTTCGCGATGCTGAAGGTATTGCGGGTATCGCCCACACGCAGCACGTCAGCAGTCCACTGGCCATAGAATGCGGCTTCCAGCAGCTGATCGAACGAGCCGAACGAGAACTCTGCCGTCAGGTCGCCGCCGATATCGATGCTGGTGGCCACCGAGCCTTGGCTTAGGCGGGTGTCGGTGATTTCGTCACTGACTTCGGTGTTGACGGTTGGGGTCAATGCGTTGCCGGTCAGGCGCAGCGTGTCCCAGGTGCCGGTGGGGGTAACGCCTGGCGTCACCTCCTTGATGATGTGCGAAACGACTTTTGCGCCGGAACTCATGGGTGAGTCTCCTATCTGCGGGCATAAAAAAACCCGCTCAGGGCGGGGTTAGTGGGACTGGTAAATCTTCAGCGTGCGGTGATAATTCATTCTCACCATCAAGAGTTGCTGCCATGGAATGGACTTATGTACTTCACACAATCACAAGCCACCTTCCAGGCGCGGAGGTCATAGCAGCCTTCGCCGGCGCAGGCTCAGCCGTTGCAGCGATCTGGACCATCAAGAAGTCAGATAGAACTCGTGAAAATGAGCGGCTACTTGCATATTCAGTTCTAACCCTCGAGCGTGCATATTCAGCTTTGGTTGGTCAAAGCCCCCAAGGATCTCTCCCCCCGGCTGACAGGTTGGGCTGGCTATCCGCTGCGAGGCTAATTGAAGAGTACAAGTCTGCTAAAGCTCGCATGAAAGACCCCCTAATTTTGCAGGAATGCAACAGCCATGAAGAGCACTGGCGCAACCAGTTCCGAGCTCGCCTAGAACTGATCCCCTACGATCCGGCTCGCTATTTCACATCCGGAGGGTTTGGACATGAAGTCCAAAAAACTTCGGCTGTAATCATTCACAGTTTTGCCACTTGGCCCGACGGAAAAATCGACGAACTTGATAAATATTTGAATACAGACGATGCAATAAACAAGCTCGGCATATCAAATCTATGGATAGGTCTGCGGCGGTATTGTGATCGCCTTTAGCCCGCCCTAAACCGGATATTCACGTTGACCTGATAGAAGCCTTCAAACTCGCCTGCGATGATCTGGCTGGCTTCCATGCATTCAATGTCGCCAGACATCCAATAGGCGAAGTGCGCCTCGAGTGCATCGGCTAGTTCGGTCACGACCTTGGTGCCAGTGCGCTCCCGGGCAAAGCACTGAATGCTGATCTGCCCGGGCTTGCGGGTGTATGGACGGTCTGCCATGCCAGCCATGAAGGCCGAGGCATACTGAATATTCAGGCGGCACCATAGCCCGCTATCCGGCGGCGTGAACACGGTCGGCTGGTTCGGATAGTCGATGCGTGATTGCTCAATGCCGGTGAACGCCACCATGCGCCCGGTGATGAGCGCCCTGATCTGCTCGTAGGTCATTTGTAGGCCTCAGATACGCCGATAAAGGCCAGGTCGTAAACGCCGCCGGGGGCCTGGGTGGAATGCCCCAGCTCCAGCATCTCGCCGTAGGGGCTGTTCGTTTGAATGTAGATGACGGGGAACTGGCCAGAGGCCCTGATGAGCATCGCGCCTTTACTGATGGTATCGCTACCGGAAGGGTCCACGTTCTCGACGACCGTCAGATCTGGCGCTCCGATGGAAACCATGTGGCTTCCCCGGAACGTGCCGCCGATGTAGCCTTTGCCAGCAGCCTTGGCGTCTACGTAGAAGTTTTCCTTGCGTTCGCGCTGGGTAAGCTTCTTGAACTTCTTGCGGCCTGTGTTGCTGGCGTTGCGCGCATCGACATTTGCGTCATAGGCGTCTGCCAGTGCGGTGTTCTTAGACCGTAGGGCCTTGTTCGCCTCCCACAGGTCAGGATTACCGACAGGCGAGCGGTTCACCACCTCGGTGAGCATTGCTACGCCAATGGCGCGGGCCATCTGAGTGATGTCCTCGCCTGCTTGGTCGGCGAAGTCCGTGAGGCTATGGCTCCACCCTGGCTTGTTCGCCATCAGACCTTCCTCAGTTGGATCTCGTAATGGGCGCCGACCGGATCGGTTTGCACGTTGACCACGTCGAACCCGTTGATCTTGTGACCGATGTCTGGCGTACCGCCGAGCGTTTCGTTGGTCAGCGCGATCAGAAGCTGGTCAGTGGCGCGGATGTTCACGCCATCAACCTGAGCCATCTTGAATGCGTCGAATACGCCACGGCCGCTGTAGGCAATCACAACGGGCTGCCCTGCGGCCTCGGTGACCGGGTCCCACGTGCCTGGCAGCGTCACGCCGCCAGCGAATGGCTGCACGGCGTCGGCTAGGTCAGTGTCGAAGGCCTCAGCCAGGTCGGTCTGGATGTCTTCGCGTAGGCCCATGGGTCACCTGTAAACGTTGAAGCTGAAGGCGCTGGAGCGCCAGGGACCGAGCAGGCCCAAGGCGAACTGCACGCCATCGGGCAGTGAGCTGTACTTGGTGGTGTCGATAGACGCGAAGGTCTTGCTGGTGGTGACCGAGCCAGCCTTGACCGTCTTGGCTTCGAGCGATCCCTCGGTCTGCTGCTGGTAAAGCTTGCCCTGGGCTGCGACTGACGCCAGTTCGGCGCCAGCCTGTTTAACCTCGTCGGGGATGGCGTTCATATCGACGCCAACGAGGCTCAGGGAGGTCAGATAGGCGTTTGCCTGCAACACCGCGCGGGCTTTCTTGTCATCTGGCGCCCAGGTGGCGCCGAGGATGGCGTCAACGTCCGCCACAGTGATGTAGGTAGCCATCTGGCCTCCGCTTGAATGAGTGGGGCCGGAGCCCCGGGTGTTATTTGGCGAGCTCGTCGACCTGCTTTTGCAGCGACTCTTTCGAGGCGTTGGCGCGGTAGGTGACATTCGCTGCGTCCAGCTTGGCCTTCAGGTCAGCGATTTCTTTTGCATCGGCTTCTGCCTGGCCGGCTTTCTCGGCCCGGGCCAGAAGATCGTCGATCTGCTCTTGCAGGGCCTTCACCTTCTCGACCTCGCCGTCACGCTCGTTGCGAATACTCTGCACGCCAGCATTGACCGCCTCGAACACCTGGAATAGGCGATCAGCGACAGCACCAAGCTCGCCTTCGGGGCGCACCAGCGCCTGATCAGCGAATGACTCGACGATCAGGCCGACGGATTCGAGTTCGGCACGGAAGGCGTCTATATTGACGCTGGAGTTGGCACCATCGATCAGCAGCACCTTCGGCACCTCCTCGATCGTCACGTCAGGCACATCGTCGGCAGCATCTTCGCGGCTTTCGGTAACGCTTGCGTCGACGATGCGCAGGCCATTCGCCTTGGCCAGTGCCTTCACGTCTTCCTGGTACTGATGGAATGGACCAGACAGATACCAGATGTTCTTGTTGCTCATGATCGTGTCCTCGCCAAGCCGGGCACTGGGCCCGACTCAGCTATCAGGGTTACTTGGAGGCATCACCGATCAGAGCCACACCAGCGGTGTGCTTGATGCTGGTGGCGGTCTTGTCCCAGTTGGTACCGGTCGCAAGTTCGGCGTCGGTTGGCGACTTGCCGCCGGTGGTGGTGTCCCAGGTGTAGCCCTTCAGGCCCAGGCCGAAGGTGTAGTCGGTTTGGAGCGTGGTTTCGATACGCTCCTTGCCGTTGGTGGTCTGCACGTTGCTGATGATGTCGCGGCCGTCGTGGACCAGCGCAGCGCCTTGCACCAGGGACAGGATAATTTCCTTGTTCGGGGTGCCGGCCTGCATCAGCGCCGGTGCATCCGTCACAACGGAGATCTTGCCGAGGATGTCCACAACGCGGACGTTGCCCGCCTGGAACAGCTGCTGCTGGTTCGCCAAGTTCTGGCCGACCAGCTTGTGGTAGCTGGTGCCCTGCATCACCTGGGTTACCAGGTTCTGGCTTGCGTCACCGAACTTCGCGTGAGCGTTGTTCAGCCCTGCGTAGGTGATGCCAGCGGTAGCCGACACATCGTTGACCGCAGCGGACTGGGCAGTGATCGCAGCAACCAGGGCAGCGATCGCGGTGTTCAGCTGGTCCTTCAGCAGGATTTCAGCGAACGCACGGCTGGCGACTTCGATGCCTTGGGCGGTTGGTCGCTCCAGCCAGGTCATCTGCGACGGCTCGTAGCGGATCGGACCGAAGCCACCGGCTACTTTCACCGAAGTGTTCTTCAGCTCGGTCAGGTCGGTAGCAGCGACAGTAGCGTTTGCGCTATAGCGGTCCACGCGGCGCTGAGCTGCCGCCAGAGTTTGGAAGAACGACTCTTGGAGGAAGTCACCAGTGAAGCCGTCCGGGGACAGCACGATTGCACCGCGGCTGGCGGCGTTGAAGGCGGCGAGATACTGATCCAGCGTCTCGAGAGTCGCCGGCATGATGTATTCGTTGAAAACCTGCATTTGCGACAGGGACATGAGTTATTTCCTTACGATTGTGGGAGATCCGGGAACCGGCTCGCGATTGCGGCCGTACGTTCCTCTTTGGTGCCGCCGATTTTTCCTTTTGCGGCCCCGCCGCCACCTCCAGCACCAGCAGCCCCGCCGCCAGATGCCTTGCTACCCGCGATCAACGGCGCGAAGGCCGTGTCGTTTGCGAATTCTGCTTTCAGCTCATCCAGCGTTGCCGCCGAGAGCTTGCCCTGCTGGTCGAGGACGACCACAACAGGCTTCCCGTCGCGCTGCTCGACGCTCAGACGGCGCTCGATGTGCGGCAACAGGGCTTTGGCGCTGCCTGGGATTGCCAGGGCAGACGCGATGTCAGTAGCGGTACGGCCGACGGTCAGATCCCGGATCTGAGTGCTCAGCGTTCCACGCTCCTGTTCCAGCATGCCGTTCAGCTCAGCTTCGCGGCGGTTGTACTTTTCAGACCAGGACTTTTCGAGTTCCTCGACATTGCCGGACTTGCGAGCGGCCTCTTCACGCTCCAGCCGGGCCTGCTCTTCCGCATCCTTGCGAGCCTTCTCGGCCGCCTTCTTCTCGCCCAGAAGCTCGTCAACCTTGGCCTTAAGGCCGGTAACGTCTTCTTGTGCTGGCAAACCCTCGATGTTCAGGACGTACTTACCGCCCTTCTCGACGTACATGGATTGAACGGATTCGTCGACGCCTTCGAGGCTGTCCAGTTGGAATTTCAAGGTCATTGCTGTCTCCCAGAGACGTAGTGCAGGCCCTGCCTGCGGGCAAAAAAAAGCCCCAGCAAATGCCAGGGCTCGGGGATCCGTATAGATGTCAGTAAGGAGGGACCGAAGTAACTCCCTGCTGGTTTTTAGGCGATGTGTAAATTATGTCTGCTCCGTCGATCTGCATTCGACCGGCGTAGTCAGCTAGGCAACCTTGGATTCTCTCGTACTCAGTATCAGTTACCTTATAAACCATTCCCCCAGCGCAATTGATGTAATTGCTCTTCAGTTGATCGTCGTCCTTATTGTGAAGGTCAATCCCTTCAACTGGTGCAGGGAAATCGAGATCGGATAGGGGGATACTGAGCTTTTCATTGGGCATATTGACCTCCTAGTCTTTAACGTCCTATGACTATAACCCAGCCCGCTCGAATGCCAGCGGCTCCAAATCTTTCAACTCCCTGAGGGTCAGCGTCTTGCCGTTGTCGTCAATAAACTTATCGAGGGTCAGCTCACCTTTACTGAACAGCGCATATCGGTTCGGCCCGAGAATGTCGCGCTGAAACGCTGCAGGTTGCCGAGCCAGCCATTCCTGATAGCTGGTCTTGCTCGACACCAGCGTCACACCGTCAGGGCCGATTGAGGGCCGCGTCGAGCCTTTGATCTCGCGTGCAAACTCTTCCTTCAGCACCGGTATGAGTGTCGTGCGGCAGCCCCAGTGATACGGCGGCTTTGGCCCATCCAGCGGGATCAGCGTCTGGTCGACGCTCATGCAGAACAGAGTGGTTTTCGAGTCCAGGGTCGCCACCCTGCGCATTCCCGCGAGGATGTCGTCGTTCGCCTTCAGCGTCTCAACTCGCGCCGTACTGGCGATGTGGTTGGTCATCGTGCGAACCAGTGCGCCAGCCTGATCCTGCTGCAACTGATGAATACTGGTCAGGCGCCGGCTGATTTGCTGGCTGGTTTCGCCCAAGCTCGAACCGATCTGAATCTCGCCGATGATCTCGGCGGCCTTCTTAGTTCCGAACTGGTCGAGCGCACCGCTGATACTGATGCGCTGGATGCCTTTGCGTGCTTCGAGCAGCAGCGGATCGGCCAAGGCTGCAGCGGAGATAATCTCGGCCGATGGCACATTGAGCTGAACCACCGCGCGGACCACTTTGCCCAACATCGTCGCGTTGAACTGCGCCTCGTAGGTGGCGAACTCGCCGAGATCCAGCTGAGCGCGCCCTTTGAGGTCGTCGTATATGCCCCGCAAGTCGCCCTGGAGCGTTTCTATCTGCGAGTTGTACCGACGCGTGCCGTAGGCACTCAATCCTTCAGAGACTCGAGCCTTGGCGGCCTTGATGGCTTTACTGATGAACGAAGCCACGCGCTTCAGGTTTCCGCTGGCGTACCGCTGGACGTAAATCTGGTGGCGCGTGGCAGCGTCCTCAAGAAAGCCCTCATTACTCATCGTTTCCGCCTACTGGTGGCGCACTGGCCAGCTCTTCGTCGATCTTCTCGTCAGTGCGATCCGCTTCAAGCACGCCGCCCTGACGCAGGTTCACCCGGACATCCGACTTAGCAATGAAGCCCTGCTGCCACAGCTGTACTTGGGCGAGGATGTCTTGCGCGGTCATCGTCTCATCGAAGAACGACTGATTGAGCCAGAACACGGTTCCCTTCTCGTCCGGAGCGTCCATCATGAAGCGCTCGGCGTCGAGGATGGCTCGCTTCAGGGCCTCGGATACGTTGCCGGCGATTGTGCCCAGCACGCTGTTGTCCGAGCTGTACCGGATTCGAACAGCCTCTGCCGTCTCGGCGCCACTGCCCTTCTGGACGACACGGGCGCCGATCATCAGCATCTGCTCTTCCTTGTCCTTCATCAGGGTTCGGGCGAGCTGAGTTTCGGTGGCCTGCAGCATGACCGCAGACCCGGACTTGCCGAGGTTGTGTCCGCGCCGCGAGCCGATGTGCATGCCGTGCGGATTCAGCTTTGCGAACTCGTCAGCCTCGATGCTGGTGGTAATGAACAGCGTCGGCTGGCTGCTAATGAAACCGCTCTCCTCCACCGTGGCGCTGTTGCCGTAGTGCAGGATGTTGACGTCGGCCAGGTCTTCCAGCGGAGACTTGTCGATGCTGGCGTCGTTGTTCTGGGAGCCGTAGAAACTGAACGGGATGTGATCGAAAGGCTGGCCGGCCTTATCGGTAGGCTGCGCCTCCTCGAAGCTTTCCTCGCCTTCCTTGTAGACGCGCTGAATGTATCGCCCATCGACCAGCAGTAGGACCCGGTTCTGCGTGTACGTCTCGCGGGACAGATCGGCGGCATTGAACTCGGACACGCACTCCTGCAGGTTCACGTACACCAGACGCTTCACGCCATCTATCACCTGCTCATCCCAGTCGATGATCGACAGGGCGTCGTAGTGGTGGATCAAGGCCCGCTTGGTGGCGAGATCCGCCATCGAACTGACACCGCTTTCAGTGGCCACGGTCGGGAAGTCGACCAGAAAGCCGCCTCGCCCGCTGTCCAGGCACTCGCCCACCGACTCCTTCGATAGCTGCTCAAGGCTGGTACCGTCGCCGCTGGCGTTCTCTTTCAGGTATTCAACCGCAGTCGGCAGCGACAATTCAGCAGTCTTCCGGAACACCGCTCCCATCAGCCCCGTGCGCGTGCGCCCGGTAATGTTGAGGAACATCGCCCGCTTGTTGTACTGCTTGTACCGGGCCTGATTCTCAGGTGATTTGTTCTCCGGGTCGGGCATCGGCAGGTATTCGTCGTGCTTGCGAACCTCGCGGGCACCAGCAACGCAACGCTTCACCAGCTGCCAGCCAGCCAGGGCTTGTGCGTACTCTGCCCGTGGAATGAAATTTGGCATTGATGGCCTCAGAAAGTGAAGGTGACGGGGACGTGGGTCATCGGCTTGATGATCGGGTAGTCATGGTGGATGAAGTACCCGCCAGCGTCGTTCGCGTGGTCCACGCCTGATTTCTTGTCAGGCTCGCCATTGGGCGCCCACACCTGCTGCTCAAGGCCGTCCGCATATGTCGGGCAACGCAGGGGGTTGATTAGATATCGACGCTCGCCTAGAGCGTTGCAGAACATCGCGTTCATGGCGTTGATGCGGTCTTTCACCGGCGGGTTTGCATCCGGCGCGATGACGCTGAATCCCGCTTGGCGCAATATGGCGATGTCTGTCTCGCTCGCGTTTACGGATTTGCGTGATCCGCCCGAGGCGTCCGGATAAATACGGATCTCGCAGGTTTTCTCGTAGTCCTTGCCGTTGAAGCGCCAGTAGCGCTCCTTGATACGGCGGATCATGTCCGGTGTGTCGAAGCCGTCAATCAGCTCATCCACGGCCCGCGGTTTGTCGTCCGCACGCTTGACGTGCGTGATAGCCGCCATCTTGCCAACGTTGAAGTCCATGCCGATGAATAGTGGCTCGCCCGGCTCAACAGCGTCGAAGCAACCATTCAGCTTTCGGTCATACGCGTGGTAGATCGAACCGGCATTCAGGTTGACGAACTGCCCGTTGAGGTAGGCAAGGATCAACTGAGGCGGGTAGGACTCCATCAGCGACGGGATGTAATCAGGCGGTAGGTTCAGCTCGTTATCGAACGTGCTGGCCTGCACAAGGCCATACATCCCCTGCATGCCTGGCTTCTCGCGGAGCTGCTTCACGAACTGCTGGAAGACGAACTTGAACCCCTCAGGGGTCGTGGTCACGTCCACTCCGTTCTTCAGCCCGGGCGCGTTGTAACGCATCCGCGCAATGATTTTGCGCCAAGCGTGTTCAGCCTTGAGTGCTGGCAGGACATCCAGCTCATCCACCAGCGCGTGACCAATCTTGAAGCCGACGATGGTCTGCGGCTTCTCCATTGATCGGCAGATGGTGGTGCTGCGGTACTGACCGCCACTGTAGAACTCGACCTCTTTATCGCTTTCCTTCGTCTTGACCTTCAGCCCCCAGTCAAAGGCCACCTCTTCAATCGTCGGAAAGAAGATGTCGCGGATCTGCGGGTAAGTCGGGGCAAAGTACCCAGAGTTGATTCGAGGCCATTCCCATACGTGCTTACAGATGCCCGCGCAGCCGACCCAAGTCTTACCTGAGCCAAACCCAGCGACAAAGCCTCGGAATTTGTTCTCCATCTGGAGGAACTTGGCCTGGGGGACGTTAAGCGTCGGCATCAGGCTTCCTCGCGTCCACCACGTCTACCTGCACCCGAGTAGGCGCAAGATTGTCGTGTGGGTTTTCATTCTTGGTCTGTCGGTTGACGTAAACGTCGCCCACCTCTTTGGCTGCCTGCTCTAGTAGCTGGGCAGTCAGCGCCATGTTCTTCATGTTTTCGGCCTTTTCAGCCATGCGTCCAAGCGCTCGCAGCCGATAGGCACGGTTGGCGATCGGGATCTCAGCGGTTTGTTCGCGAAACCGAGCGCGGGTGTCTTCGAAAAGGGTTCTCCACTTCAGGTGAAGGTTCCGACCGACGTACTTGGTTGGGTCGTACGCCTCACACTGCTGGCGGGTAACGTCGAGGCCATATTCCACTTTGACAGCCGTCACCACCTGGGATGGCGTGTCAAAGCAGGCTAGAGCCTGTACTACAAAGGCTTTCACCTCGTCTCTGAGTGCGGCCATAGATGGACATCCGTCAAAGTACTGTCAAAGTCAGGCCGACTTGAGCAGACAGGTTCCGCAGGCCCTCGCAATGTTCAATTTCCCCACCTCGGCAGGACTGTTTGCAGCATCCACCAACGCTTGAACGTCAGCGCTCGCACCGTAGCGGCGGACAACACCGACGAACTCTTCGACGTCATGACCCTGCAGCTTGATCTTTGGTGCACCGTCTTGGGTGAATGTCGGTTGACCGTATTTGTCGGTCGCGTGAGCCAGGTGATACAGCTCGTGCTCCAGAAGCGCGCAGAACTCAAGGTCGCTGCACTGGGCGCAGTAGTCAGCAGCCAGGGTGATGATGAAGGCCGGTACATCGCCGAACCAATCATGCATCTGTTGCTCCATTCGAGCTTTCTGCCAACCGCCAGCGCGGAACGCTACCTGTTCGGCCTGGCCAAGGACTGTACGGCCCTGCTTCTCGAAGCTCGACGACGCCCACATGATTCGGATGTCTGCATCCAGTAAGTGGGCATGGTCTTCGTTGTGGATGCTGCCAGTGCTGGCAAGGATCTCGGCTTGGAGCCATTCCCACACTTCGGGCGCAGGGACCAGACTGATACCGAAGTCGGATAGCTCCGACAATTCAAGTAATGATTTTGGTGGGAGCGGCCTATGCACTTGATGCCCTCCTGCTTGAAATGCTGGCGCGTTGCCGGTATTGGTAAGCTTCCATCATCTGCATAAGGAGCAATGCGCGTGACGAAATACCACATAGTGGAATCCAGCCCTGATTGGTACAAGGGCGTGACCGGCTTGGTCTATACGATTCATGAAGGTGAAAACCGGGTGCGCGGCATCCCTCATTACGACGTCAAAGGAACTGCTAGCGCAGTGTGTGACGCACTAAACAATGGGGATCAGCTTATTGCCGAGTTGCGATACAGACATAACTACGTTCCGAAAACCGCTCAAATCTTGACTACATTTGCACCAGCAGAAGAGGTTCTGTTCTACCACGTTCAGGATCAGCTTCATGCAACCATCTCAATGTCAAACGACCCCGCAGCCCATAGAGCTCAAGCGCTCAGAGAGGCCGGCTACGACGAGCCGGTTGTGTCATGGATGCCAGCAAAGGACAGATAGGGCCAGATCCTTTTGCCGTGCCGCACTCACCTGCGGCACACCTAAATTTACACAGTTTTCAGTAGCCCGAAGCGGCTTACGCTCCCCACTGCTGGTTATAGGCCGCGACGTGCTCAGGAAAGACATCACCGTATGGTGGATATTCGATTCCTAGAACGCTCAACTCTATTGCGTCTTTCCCGCAATCAAACGAGTAGTCCGCAATGCACACACCGGCAGCACGAATCGCCTCTCCGCCCACAATACCCACTGTAAAATTAAAATGTCTCTGATCACGCTGAGCAAAGGCTCTGACTTGCTCCTGGATAATGGAATATCCAGGAGCAGGAACAAATACGCCGAACGCAACCCCCATGGGCGGATCGCCGAGCTCTAAATCGGACCAACCGATATGCTGCCCATTACTGAAAGCTTCGAATCGCGGCATGGCAATGACCTAAAGAGCAAATAAGAATTACCCGAAGGATAACTCATCAGCCCAGTAGCGAGCATTCACCCTCTGCGAGCGGCTTTTCGTCAACATTACTTCCGTTGTCGCGCCACGATTTGGCGCATTCGAAAACGTGGCGCGGATTACTTGCTCTGGCTGCGGACGATCTGGGCGTCCACCTGGTCAGCGCAGGTGTCGAGCAGGTTGATGGCCTGGTTCTTCAGCTCCCAAAGCTGTCCGTTGTCGGCGAGATCTTCATCAGCTACTCGCTCACACGGGACCAGCTCAAGGGGCTCGACTCTTACTGCCGCTGTCTTTGTTACCAGTGGCGGCTTTCCCGCGCAGGCCGTCAGGCAGAGGCTGAGCAGCCCAATCACGAACAGGCTTGCTGTTGCGTTTGAGTTCTTCAAAGTTCTTCTCCGCCTTTCTGGCTTTTGCCTGGCTGGCCTGTAACCGCTTGTTCAGGTCTTTCTGGTAATCGGCGTTGCGCTGGGCTTCGGCGCGTAGAGTGGTGATCGTGGCCTGGCTTTCGAGGTTGGCGTCGACCGCCTTCTTCTTCTCGCTGGCTTCGAATGCCACCTCCCCGCGAAGGGCGACGACGCGCGACTGCTGGATCCCAATGAGGAGCAGGCCGACCAGGGCGATAATGATTGCTGCAGCGAAGGCCTTCATGCGGCATCCGCCTTGCGGCCCAGGAAACGGGTCACCAATTCACGTATTGCGGTTACGCCGAGGAACCCAATAGTCCCTCCAGCAGCAACAGACAGGCTTGGCGGCCAGGTCATCCACTCGATCACGCTGGACGCAACAAGGCTCAGCGAACCGCAGATCAGCGCCTCGAACACAATACGGCGCTTACTGGTTTCCTTCGCGTCGTACATGACTCGAAGCAACGATACGGTGATGGACATGATCACGCCCTGCCAGAGCGGATTGCTCAACGCCAGCCAGATCTTGGCCCAGGTGTCTGGCTTGTCAGGCATGGTAGTAATCCGGGTTGCTCCCATTGGGGAGTTGAGAATAAAAGGGCCTCATTAGGGCGAGGCCAAGCGCGAGAGCACTTCAACAAATAATATACATAAGTGTTTACACAACACATTTATGTTTATATGATTAACCCATCAACACACAACGGAGGGTTGATGAAATACAGCGAGTTCAGGAGATGGTTGGAGGCCCAAGGGGTCGAGTTTTCGAAGTCAGCCAAAGGCAGCCACTTCAAGATTCGCTACAAGGACCGCCAAACGATCTTCCCAAGCCACGGATCAAAAGAGATTGGTGAAGGGCTTAGGAAGGAAATCATCAAACAACTGGGCCTCAAGTGAGGCCCCAACCACTTGAACGAGCGAAACATCAGCCCCAAGAGAGGACCTATGTACGTATATAAAATCGTTGCCCACGAAGAAAATGGACATTACTGGTCGTCGTGCCCGGATGTTCCGCAAGCACATAGCGTCGGGGATACCCTGGAGGAGCTACTTGAAAATGCAGTTGAGGGGATCACCTTGGCGCTGTCGATCTATGTGGAACGGCGCCAACCATTGCCCGAGCAAACCGACCGAGGCGATCACCCCGTGCGACTCCCAGTCATCACCATTACCAAAGCATTGCTTTGGGACATGATGCTTCGCCGCAAAATGACCCGAGGCGACCTTGCAGAAAAACTTGGCATATCGCCAACCGCTGCTGGACGCCTGGTTGATTTTGAGCACACGTCGAAGCTGGAAAGCCTGGAAAACGCCCTCACTCTTTTCGGTCTTCGGCTGGAGGTGAATGCCGTCGAGGCGTACGCGATCGGCGCGCCAACCATCACTTACATGGGCGTTGAGCCATAACGAAAAAACCCGGCATGATGGCCGGGTTCTTTTTAGTCAGTCCTACACACGCAGGAATGACAGGATGGGTGAATAATGCGACATGGCGACATGACATTGCAAGCCCTTTTGAGGGACTATTTTCATGCAGCCTCCACAGATAGCACTTCTGCAGCCTCAAGCAGGTGCTGCGCCTCGGTCAGAGCCTCATCCACCAGACCTTCCATGGCGTCCTTGATAGACTTGTTCCAGCGCTGATAGGTGCGCTCTGTGAGCCCCTGGTTGTCCCAGGTCGCCATGTCGTAGTTAGAGTCGGCCAGCACGATCATGTCGCTTGAGCAGCATTCTGCGCGGGCCTCTGACGCCTGATTGGCTCGCTCCACTGCGGCGCGCGCTGCGTCGTTGCGCCAATCCCACTTGCCCGGCTCGCGCTCATCGATGCGCGGCTTAGGCGCGGCAACCTTCACGACCTCCCGGCGCACGCCTTTGATCTGCGGCACCGCCCAGGCCTGGACTGCCTTCTGCGTGAACAACATAGGCGCCGGGCTGCGGAACGCCGCAACCAGCCGACCGATCGACTCGACCTTGCGGCCCTTGTGCGTACTGTACTTGGCGGTTAGCGCATTCCAGTGCCGTGGTGAGAGCTGGGCGTGCAGGACCTTGTGCACCATGCAGTCGATCAGTAGGGCTGCATCCTTGCCGGTGATCTCCCCCTTCAGCTTGCTGGTCTGAACCTTCGGTTCGAAGTCGCAGCCGCCGGCGCTGTTGATGGTCTCAGAGGCCAGGGCCCGGACTACTGCGGATATCACGTTGCGATAGATCATGCTGCAGCCCTCTTGAGTTCTTTGGTCTTTGCCCGGTACTTGGCTTTGATGGCCTTGATCTCTTCCACGGTGTACTTGCATGGCGCGTGCAGACCTTCCAGCCAGGCCACCTTCTCGGCGCCGATGCGCTGCACCAGGCGGATGCGGTACTCCACGGCATTGCCGGATAGGTTGCGGTTGCACTTCACACATTGACGGTGGATGTTCAGCGGCTCGAAGCGCAGCTCCGGGCATGCGCCGACGGAACGGTAATGCCCAGCGTCCCAGCGGCTGCCGGTAATGAGGTCGCTGTCGTTCGGTGTGGAGTCGCAGCTGATGCACGGCAGATGCGCGTCGCGCAGGCGCACGTACTCGTTCACCGCGGCCTGGGTTTCGCGCAGGTGATCGGCCCTACTCTTCAGCTTCTCCTTGCGGACCTTGATCTCGGCGCGCTCGATGTCGGCCAAGGCCTTGCGCGCCTTCGGCTCATGCCGTGGAGCGTCGATCATTGCGCAGGCCGGGCTGCATACCGCCTGCCCCATGCGCGAAGGGACGAATGAGGCCCTACACGTAGCAACACGGCATTTCTTCGGCTTGGCCGGCTTTCGTTCGATGGTCATACAGCCTCCTTGGCGGGGAACACCGTCCAGTTGCCGAGCCCATTCCACACACCAGCACCGCCCATGTGGTTGATCGAGCCCGGACGAGCGCAAAGCGAAACAGTGAAAAACCCGAACCAGACCTGTGGCGCGTACACCCACGATGGGAATTTTCGGCCCTTAAACCCGTGGACTTTCCCGCATGCCCAGCAGAACCGAGTGAACGATGCGGCGGCGACCGCGGTGCAGATTAGATGGCCACACACTTTGGCCAAGTTCCAAACCAGCCATCCGTTGAATACAAGGCCGCTTCCAACGACCCACCAAACAAACCAGTTTATTTCGCTCATGCGGCCTCCTTGAATGCTTCGAACTCGGCCATCTCGGTCAGGCGCTCTTCGGTGAGAGTCGGCCAGTCATGCAACACCAGGTACGCGCAGCACTGACGCCAGAAGTCTTGGAATATCTCCTCCCCCATCGAGTCATACGAAAGGCTGCGGGGTGTCTTGCGGGTGAGCTGGCCCAGGCCGGGGATGTCGAACAGCTCCTCATCGCAGTAAACGCCCGACTCCAGTTGCAGGGCCTTGATGGCGTCGTGGGACTGCTTGCCAGAGAACCGGTCGATGTTCTGGCTCAGTACCCGGCCCAGGCCGTGGACCAAACCATTGAACCGTGGGTTGCGTGGCTGCTTGAGGTCGGCGCGGATCTTCGCGTTCATCTTGAATTCACGCTCACGCAGGATCGATCGGTCAGCATCGGAAGACGGCACGAACGCGGCTACCTCCTTGCCGGTGGCAGGATCGACCAGGCGGCGCAGCACCAGGTACACAGGCATTGGGCGTGGCTTGGCTGGCTTGGTCATGGCTGCACCTTCTTGCAGTACCGGTGATAGGCCCAAACTGCGAGATAGATCGGCCAAACCATCGACGCGACCCAAAGAACGGCAACCGTGAAGGGCTTCAGATCCTCACGCTGCGTCAATCCGATGTTCAGCCCGCATATTCCGCAGGCCAGCATGAAATAAAGCTCGGTCATGATTGCTCTCCCTGGCCCAGTGCGGCGTCGAGGGGGTGCGAAACTCGCAATGGCTCCACAGGCGTGAGGCGCTGGTTTTCCATCGAGAGAGCTATTGCGGCTGCTCGCGTCTTCGGGCATGGCAGGCCGCCGTGATCCGTGTACACGCCGCAAATCACGCAACCGGTGAACCCAATTGCCGGCTCATGAAAAGGCTTAAACGGGTGACGGGCATCGCACTCTTTGCGCAGCACCTCGATCTCCGCCTTGAGCTTGGTATTAACGCGGTCAAAGGCAGCACAGGCGGTCTTTAGGTCCTGGTTCTCGGCCAGGAGCTCCAGCGCCACCTCCTCCACGGTCTTCTCACCGAGGAACTCACCGAGCGCTTCCGTTTTCTGCTTCCACTCAGCGCAGTCAGCCTTCCAAGAAGCGACTTCGCTCCACAGCAGCTTCTGAAGTTTCTGCTTGTCGATAGTCATGTCCGCTTCTCCGCTGCTTCTGCGATCAATGCCATGCGCTCCAGGCGCTCGGTGGCCAGGCTGGCCAAGTTCAGGCAATCAGCCTCATCCACCACCGGCATGCACACGAAACGGATTCCGTGCTTGACCATGGTGTTCGCCATTTCAAGGGATTGGCGAAGCTGTGCTGGGTTTGCTCGTTTCATGGCCGCTGCTCCGCTGTCTTCCTGCCGAACTTGGCCAGCAGCAGTGCGCGGGCCGACTTGCCATCGGCCGGGATTCCTTGCTGGAGGATTCGCGCCTGGGTCTGTTGGTCAGCCAGTTCGTTGGCCAGCTCGAATTCGGTCTTCTGGCTGTCGTGGCCGATGCCGGTGGCGATCTTCCCGTCGAGCTGCTGCCCAGCCTGGGCGCGGCGAAGGATGATTTCGTAGCTGCGTTCGAACCGAGCGCGCAGGCCCTTGTCTTCCTGCTTGGCCCCGCGAAGGTCAAACAACCCGGTAGCCTCGGCGGCCAGTTTCACCGCTTCGTGGCTGTACGTGGTCATCAGCGCCTCGATCCAGGCGTCACCAACGGCAGGCATGCCGAAGTCTTCAGGCCCTGGCGTGCACATGGCGATGAACTCACCCACGCTCGGGGCGAACGGCTTCTTGATCTTCCTGCACTTCTGGATACCGAACTCGATCTGCTCCAGGGTGCGTATGCCCTCGTCGGCGAACTCCTTGATCCATTCGGCCTTGGCGGCGTCGAGCGCTTCGGTGGACGGCCACGCCTGGCGCCATGCCGGGAATATTCCACGCAGCCGGCGGAACAGATCGTTCACCACTTCGGCCGTCTGCGGCGTCACCTGGAGTGGCTGGCGAGGCTCCACGGCAGGTAGGTTGCCCATGGTAGCCATCAGTTGGTTGGCTGGCTTCATGGGCTCACCACAAGGCCTTCGGTCCAGGCATTGCTGTCGAAGTCAGGCTCAGTGCTTAGACGTCGCGCCGGGAACTGGCGAATATTGCTGGCCGAAGCCTCGTCGCGCTTCACCCACTTCACCAGCAGGCTCACCCATGCGGCCTGAGTTTCACAGCGACCAGATGCCGAGTAGTGACAGACAAATGCGGCAGTGGCTTCCGGGGTGAATCGTTCAACTGGGATGGCCATGCGTAGGGCGTACGCTTTCAGCAGCTTCTGATCTGGTACCCACTCAAGGCACATCTCGGTTGGCAGCTTTGGGTCAACGGAATTTTCCTGCTCCGCGCCTAGAGTGTTGTGTTGATCTTCTCCTATTCCCTTCCCTTCCCTTCCGGGGTCGAATGGTTGGCGACTGGTCGACGACTCCTCGGCGAACTGTCGACGACCGCTCGCCGACTGGTCGTCGAATTCAGACGGTGGAGATGGATATTTGAAGTTCTTTTTCTCGATTTTCTGGTGCTTCCAGCCACGGACGTGCAGGTAGTTCTTGCCGTCTGCCCAGTAGCTCATGGTCAGGTTGGCGCCTTCCAATTCACCCAGCAGGCCACTAACCTCCTCGACGGTAATGTCGTCGCCAGGGAACACCAGGGCCTTAATGGTCCTGGCTGACAGCGGGTGGTTACCGCCGTCATCACAGAAGTTCCAGATGCCGATGAACAGCAGCCTAGCCAGTGGGCGGCAGGACATAACCTGCTCGCTCGACCAGAACTCTGGTTTTACAGTGCGTATCCTGGCCATCATTGGGCCTCCTGAGCTTTCTGTGCTGCGTTGTAACGCTCGTAGCCTTCGCCGTACTCGTGGCAATAGGTGGCAGGCCATGCGCCGCGAGTGCCTTCCGGGACGAAGTGATAGAGGCTGGCGTAGGTGCCGTTACCTGGCGTTGTCTTGACCCAAACATGCTCAGGCCCACCAAGACTCCAGCGCGGGCGATCCTTGACCGCTTCCGCCATGAAGAGCTCAAGATCGTGATGACCGCGACTCATGACGATGTAGGTGTCTTCGCCGACCGATTCGATTTCCAGTGGATATGTCTTCATGCGGCACCCCGCAGTGCTTTGTCGTGAGTGAACAGGCCGTCCCAGGTCTTCTTCATGGGCAGATCGCCGGCCAGGTACAGGTCGTACAGGCGTGCGGCGCCCTTCTTCAGCAGAATGGGCGTGTAGGAGATAAACGGGTCTTTGCCGTGCGGGGTGACTTCGTGCTGGTGCTCGGTCATGTACTTGTCGCGGGCGTACGAGCCCACACGGTGGCGCAGGCCGGACTTGCTCTCGTTGTAGAGCCAGCTTCGGGCTTCCAGGTACTTGCCCACCTGCATGACATTGACTCCATTGAGGCCCTTGCAGAACTGGGTGTGGGTCATCCCTTCCTTGAACAGGTTCTCCAGGGAATGAATCTTGGTCGCCTGCTGCTCGACCTGGGCGGTGAGCATCAAGCGGGCCTTTTCAGACTCCATGGCGATCTGCAGGATTTGGATGGTAGAGAGCTCGGGCGCCTCCAGTGCGTTGATCTTGGCGACTACGCTGCGGCGAACTGCCTTCGACTCGCGCATGGATACCAAGAGGCATTGGTCCTTCGTCAGCATCAGCCCTTCGGAGGCCGGCCCGCGCTGATTCCTTACTACGAAAGTTTCGTAGTATTCGCCGTCGAGCTCATCCCGGCACCGCGCGGTGAAATCATTTCTGCGAACTTCACTTTCGCCGAACTGAGCGCGGGCTGAATTGACTAGGTCGAGCAGGTCAAAGCTGCTCATCTTTTCGCGCGCCACGTTTTCAGAGATAGAAAAACGTGGCGCGGGATTATTCAGGGCCTGTACATCGGTGTTAGAGGTATGCATAATCGGCCTCACAGATGATTTTGCTGTATGCAGTTAAAGAAGCCGGGATTGCGCCCCGGCTTTTTTGTGCCTGCGATTTGGGTTTATGGGTTGAGGTCTTCATCAGTCCCTCCTTTTTCAGGCCCTAATACGGCCTTCGGCGGGTCGCGCCGTGTCGTTGGTAGATGCCGGAGCTTTCCGGCCCCTCTTGGCCTGGTCTTCTCGAAAAAGCGTTCTGCTCCAAGCTTTGCGGCGTACTCGTCAGGGCTCATCCCTTCCGCTGCTGCCAACCGTTCAAGCTTTTCGTAGAGGCGCCCATCGATCCCGTGGCAGATCGTGGTTTCAGGCACATAGCCTCCTTCAGGGCCTTCAGGCCTGCATGTGTTTACCGGTAGCATTCGGTTCAACGATGCTTTCCAACTTCTCCTCGACGCACATGCGCACGAACACGGCCAACTGCAGCTTGTGCAGGCGGGCCACGGCCTTTAACGCCTCATAGGTTTCATCGTCATAGCGGGACTTGATCTCCCGGTCTTTCAGGTGGCGTGTGTCGTCGTATGCCATTGGTGAGGCTCCTTGGTTGTTCGAAAGGGTTAAGCGGCTGTTTTTTGGGATGGGAACGGACGCTGCTCTTGGGCCGACAAGCTGCCGTCCTCTTCGAGGGTCACGAACACATCGCGGCCTACACGGATCGCCTTGCTCAGCGCGCCCTGGGTGCAACCAAGCATCTGGGCGGCCTTGGTATGGCCGTGTTCTTTGGCAAATTCAGTGAGTGTGATTCGGCGCATTGCGGCGTCCTCTACGTAGATTTCACCACAAGTATGACCGCCGGTATTGTTCGTAGTCAATACCGGCGATATTGGTTAATTAAATACCGTGGGTAATACCATCAGCAGATGAAAAAAGACTCCCGACGGCTTCCGTTATCCGAATGGCAGCTGCAAGACAGCGCCCGGCTGAAATCCCTGTTCCAGGCCAAGCGCGGGGAGCTGCAGCTCACCCAGGAAAAACTTGCTGCTGAACTGGGTGATGGTGTCACCCAGGGCGCAGTCAGCCACTTCATGAACGGACGAACCGCTCTGAGCGTGAATGCGGCAGTCGTATTCGCGCGAGCGCTCGGGGTTCCGGTTTCGGAGATAAGCCCCACTCTCGCGGCGCAGATCGAAAAAATGTCTCAGGTGCTTCCTGGTAGAGAGATTCAGCAGGCGATAGATGGCCGCACTCCCCCGCGCAGCTTCGATTTGCAGGAGGAGCCTGGTTACACCGGCGTACTCCAGCTGACCGCGCGCGGCTCAACCGGCGACGGTGACGACAACCCACACGTTGAGATCCGCGGCGTGATGGCGTTCAAGACTTCCTGGCTGCGGGCAAACAACCTCAATCAGAAGCACCTGGACGTGATCTACGCCAACGGCCACAGCATGGAGCCGACGATCAACGACGGCGATGTTCTGCTGATTGATGAGTCGAAGATAGAACCGAAAGACGGCCAGATATTCGCCATGCAGAGCGCGTCGAAAGGCACGATCGTGAAGCGGCTGGTGAAGTCGGACTTCGACGGCTGGATCATCCGAAGCGACAACCCGGACAAGGCGCGCTACGGCGATGAGACGCTGCGCGACGGGGAGATAAACGAGGTTCGCATCATCGGGCGTGTGGTTTGGCGTGGCGGGATGCTGTAGTCAGCAGCTCGCACCTGGCATAAAAATTCATTAAGGAAGCTTCATGTCTCAAGAAGATGCAGGCAAGCAACAGCACAGGTACGCAGTTACTACCGATGAGTTCGTACGATTCCTAGAATCCAAAACTCCTGAGTCGGCGTGTCCTGGGTGCCAGTCTAAGGACTGGACGGTTGTCGGGTCTGCAGCCAATGGCATGGCGTACAGGTTCGTAACAAATCTTCGTGACGGTCCCGCCGCATCACACATTTCAACCTTTGCGATTTATTGCGATGAGTGTGGGTACGTTCGCCATCACTGGGCAAGAAAGGTCAAGGAGTGGGTAACCGCCAACTCTGTGCAGCAGGAGATTGAATTTGAAGAGGGCGTCGATAATGACGCAGAGTAGGTTTCAGACGCCAGAAGATATAAGGGATCACTACAATCAGGTAGTTCATTTCCGTAGTCCATCCCTGAATGATGAGGCAGCCCCTACAGACGCACCTGAAAAATTGAGCGATACTGTTGACATGAATGATGTAACTCGCGACGAACTTAGAGCCACGCTATCCGCCATCGAAGAACGGATGGACCGGCGCGCCAAGCGAATGGAAAAAGTAGCTGATCGGCGCTCCGAAGAGTTTCTCCGCGAAATTGCATTGCGCGATGATGCGATCAGACGCGAGCTGGAGTTGCGCCGTGAGTCCTCTATTATCGAGCAGGCGGAGCGCGACAAAGCTCTAGCGGCACGCGACCAGGCTTTTGAGGAGAAGATTGGTGGTTTTTTATCCACCCAAACTGAGCGCGATCGTCTTTATACAGAAAAGGCGGACTCCGTCTTTCGTAGGCTGGATGATCGAGATCAGGTGATCGATTCGAAGCTTGCGCTCATGGAAAACTCTTTGCTGCAGGTAAAAAGCACCGTAGATGGATTTCAGGGCAGCCTGACAACCTCCGCTAAAGATTTTGAGACGAAACTCGGCGACGGGATATCGGCTTTTAAAAGTGAATTGACTAGAACGCTGAACGGGGTTAAATCCTCAAATCGGAATACGGGGATCGCCATCCTTACGATGGCTGCGGCCACAGTTCTCGGAATATGGGGGGCGAACTCCACAATTGTCGGAAGTGCTGTCGGAATTTTCGACGGTGGCAGAAATTCCGCTGAGCGAACAATGCAGGTCGAATCGCTGCTTCGCGACTCGAAGGCTCAAAGTGAGGCGACCTACGCCCTCCTTAAGCAAATGCAGGAACAGCAGCTATCACCACAGAAGTCGAACTCACAAAAACCAAACAGCCCGGCACCTAAGAACACTAAGTAAGCAAGCCCGGCCCAGCGCCGGGCTTTTTGTATCTGCCCTCCTGCTACACTTTCGGCGTCCTATCCTGGAGCCTTTCAATGCCCGCGCCCTACTCCCTCCCCGACATGCTCGAAAGAATCTACGAAAACCAGCTCGCCCTGGAGGCCGCCATCATGGAGCTCTCGATCTGGACTGCTAACCATGGCGGCCATCACGTAGACCAGAACGTCCGCGGCGCTTTCGAGACGATTGGCGAGAACGCTGGGCACATCAAGCAGGCCCTGGCCAGGCTGAGATCCCAGGGCCTGGACTGACACATCGCACATTCACGCAGCCCGCCATTGAGCGGGCTTTTTTGTGCCTATTGGAAAATACATGACCGGCGGTATTGACCACTTAAAATACCGGAGGTATTGTTAACCCATCGCAGCGACTTACGAGGGACTGCGAAGGGCCTCACAGCCCGCCGCTCTTTAACAACATGCGCCATACACGATTACCCGGCGATTCGCTGGGAGGTCAGCCCCGGCTATCACCTGTGGGGCGAGAGGAAGTCAGGTGAACAAAACGCGCTGCCACTACTGGTGACCGGCGACAGACAGGCCCGAAAGCCTGCCAACGATGGGATACCCCATACGGCTGTCGAGGTGTTGACCGAACTGGCGAATGACCTGGTAAGCGGCGCGGGAAGCACCCACAGATTTACTGATGCCGCTTCTATGAGGCGGCATTGGAAATCAACGGAGGACATGAAATGCCGAAGTACATGCTCGACTACATCAGGCTTTGCCGGGAGTGCAGCCTTGACCTGCGCACCATCGGCAACCAGCGGGAGGCATGAGTGTTGACGAATACAGGTGAACCAACGAATGGAGTTGACCATGAATCAAAGTCAGCACGCTTACTGCGACGTAGCGCTCGCAATGAATCAGCGCCGCAACATGGCCTTGGCGCTTTGCCTCGGCCTGGTCGGATCCAGCGCACCGAAGACGTCGCCGTTGTTTCGGGTTATCCCTGCCGGCAATGAGTTCTTCCACGTCGTCGACTCGTCCACTGGCAAGGTGAGAGGGTTCCGTCGCAACCACAACGAAGCCTGTGCCCTCGCCCGCAAACTCGAAAGCAAGTAACGAACCCTTCCCTACCCGTATCAAAACCAAGGCGCCCCGCAAGGATGGCGCGGGAGACAGTCATGTCTAGAAAAATCGTCGCCTTCCGCAACAAGGGTGTTATTGACCCGAAAAGCATCACCACCTTTGGCGTTTCCTCCAAGGAGGGTGAAGGCGCCATCGGGTTCTTCGGCACTGGCTTGAAGTACGCAATCTCCATCATCCTGCGCCAGGGCGGCTCGATCACCATCTACGCCGGTATGGATAAAATGGAGTTTGGCACGCGCCAGGAAAAGATCCGTGTCGACGAGTTCACCTTCGTGACTATGAACGGCCAGGCGCTTGGGTTCACTACCGAGGTCGGCAAGACCTGGGAAACCTGGCAGGCCTTCCGCGAACTGTACTGCAATACCCTGGATGAGCAAGGCGAGTGCTTTGTGACCGATGAAGAGCCTGAGCCAGCCGAAGATGAAACGCTGATCATCGTGCGTGGCAAGGACTTCTACGATTCTTGGGTCAACCGTGACGCCATCATCCTGGGATCGGAGCCGCTTCATCAAATGCCAGGCCTGGACGTTCATGCCGGGGCCTCTGAATATGTTTTCTATCGCGGGATTCGCGCACTGAAGCTGTCGTCGCCGTCGATTTATACCTACAACATCAGTTCGTCGATGGATCTGACAGAAGACAGGACAATCAAGCATTCCTTCTACGCCGACCATTACATCCGGCAGGGGCTTAGCCAACTTACCGACAAATACGCCATCTCACGCGTAGTCGTGCCTGACGATGGGGTCTACGAGCGGTCTATCGACTTCTCCAGTACAACCCCAAGCGAAGAGTTCGCCACGGTCGTGCGCGTACTTGCGAAGTCCTTTACCAAGGGGCTGAACCATTCTGCGGTCACTGCGTGCCGCGGGAACCTGCTCGACTCGCTTGCCAACGTCGAGCACATGCCGCTGACCAGCATTGACCAGGTGCGGATGGATCGCGCTATCGCGTTCTGCAAGGGCATCGGCTTCTCGGTTGATGAGTACCCCATTGTGGTTACCGAGTTCCTGGGTGAAGGCGTTCTTGGGCGCGCCCACAACGAACACATCTTCATCAGCAAGCGGACGCTGATGATGGGCACCAAGATGCTTTGCGGGACGCTGATCGAAGAGTTCATCCATCTGCGTCACAAGCTTCGTGACGAAACCTACGAAATGCAGAATTTCCTGTTCGATGCGCTGGTTTCGATGGGCGAGCAACTTACCGGCGAGCCCTTGTAATTCCCCTCATAACGCACAACGCGTCGCTACCAGCCGCGCCGGAGGCTCTATGTCTCAAGAAAGTGAATCACCTCTCTCTGCGGCAGATCTGCGAACGATTGCCCACGCCGCGCCAACCGCCAAGATCGAGCGAGAAGAACTCGAGGCTGCCCACCGCCAAGCCGAGCGAGAGCGCATCGAGCGGCTTGGTGGGTCGGCTGAGTTGGTTCTGGACCTGGAGGCCAGGCTTGCAGCCGCCGTCGATGATCGAAAGCGCGCACAGGTCGAGGCGAACTACGCCAAGAAGAAGCTGGAGCAGGTTTTCGAGTCGATCAGCGCCGCGGTGGGTCGGGACGTTCGACAGTTGAGCCTAGTGCACTTCGGCATGGCGCTGACGGATAGCAAGTCGAAGCTTGTCACGCTGGCCGGGTACATCGACAAGGCGCGGACGCTGGATGACCTGGTGGTGCTCAAGCGAGTAGCCAGCAACCTCGGCGTTATCCAGCCACAAACCATGGCCCAGGCAGCCCAGTTGATGGGATTGAGTCACCGGAGGGCTGTATGAGCCCAGCAATGGCCGCTCAGTTCGACTGGATGAAGGTCGGCGCCTTCTCGCCTGACCGATTTACCGGCGAGCAGCGCAAAGAGTACGAAGACGAAGCCCGCCGCATCCAACGGCAGTGGGACAACCAACCAAGCTGAGGAAACTCAAATGTTCAAGAAAGCCGAACGCAAGCAGGCCAAGCTACGGCTGGCACTTGCTGGGCCGTCTGGATCAGGAAAAACCTACTCCGCTCTGCTGCTGGCCCAGGGGCTTGGCGGGCGTATCGCGGTTCTAGACACCGAACACGGCAGCGCATCGCTGTACGCGGACCTGGTCGACTTCGACGCAATGGAGTTGCACGCGCCTTACTCGCCAGAGCGCTACATCGAAGTGATCGTCGCTGCCGAGCTCGCAGGCTACGACACGCTAATCATCGATAGCTACTCACATGAGTGGACAGGTTCCGGGGGATGCCTTGAGCAGAATGAGACCGTGGCCCACCAGAAGTTTCGGGGCAACACCTGGGCGGCTTGGAACGAGACCACCCCGCGCCACCGGAAGCTGACGGACAAGATCCTCACCAGCTCGATGCACATCATCTGCACCATGCGCAGCAAGACCGAGACGGTTCAGGGCGAAGGCAAGAAGATCCTCAAACTGGGCATGAAGTCCGAGCAGCGCGACGGCACCGACTATGAATTCACCGTGGTGCTGGACCTTACCCACGACGGCCACACCGCCACGGCCAGCAAGGACCGGACGAAGCTGTTTGATCAGCCTGAGCTGATCAGCGCCGACACCGGCGCACGCCTGCTTACCTGGCTGAACTCTGGTTTGAATCCTGAGGACCGCGCCAAAGAGCAGTTGGTTGACGCGATTGCCGATATCACCAGCGCGCCGGACATGGCGGCTCTGGAGTCGGCCTATAACGCCGGGCGAGTCATCGTCCAAGGTTTCGACAACCTCAAGCCCGCGCTGGTCGCCGCAAAGGAGATCCGCAAGGCTGAACTGAACAAAGCGAGGCAATCAGCATGATCAGCATTCTCCGTAACGAAGTGGAAAGGCTTCGCCCGGCTCAGGATGATTTGGCGGCACAGGTTTCGGCGTTTGTTGCGGCCGGCGGCAAGATCAAAGTGGCCGAGCCTCCACCACCACCGAAGCCTGTCGTGTACGTCCCTCAGGAACCTCCGGCGCCGAAGCCATTCGTTCGGCGCAAGGTTGAAGTGAATCCCCTCCCCCTCGATAAGACCGACATCCGATCACAGGACCGACTAAAGCTGGCTGAGCAGATACGCCAGCTGGGCGTAACACTCACCCAGACCGAGGTGGCCGCCGAGCTTGGTGTAAGCCGGCGGCTTATCTACAACTACGCCGCCAGGTACGACATCACGTTCAAGCCGCCAACCCGGGGAGGTGCACGGAACCTGGTGCGTAAGGAAGTGGACGAAGCCCGCGACGCGAAATACGCCGAGCGGATCCGTGCATTCCTGGAACTGGGGATTACACGGCGCCAATGCTGCGGAAAGCTGGCGATCGGCAATAAAGCCTTCGAGCGGATCATCACCGCCCACGGCATCGACTACCCGAAAGCGCGCCAGGGCAGCCTCTCATGCGCCGCATAACCCTCACCCAGCCACGCAGCTTTGGAGGATCACAACGACAAACTATCTCTTAAAACGCTTCATCCGAAACAATAACCAACCAAACTTGAAAGGAATCAACATGAAAAAGATCATCATGGCACTCGCATGCCTAGCATCCGTCGCCGCAAATGCAGAGACATATTCAACATATCCGGAATCCCCTGGCACAGCTGCAGGATTCGTAACGTCTGTTGTTGAATACAACCCCGGCAGCGGAGCCTACGGCGATGGGGCGATTCAAAGTAATGCCCTTGGAGCTCCAAACGGAAACTATCTGTCACTAGGAAAGCTGGGAAATGCTGTTTTCAAAGTCGGTCCCAATCCACTCAAAGCTGACGGAACTCCAGCGATCGATATTTACGTCTATGAGGCGGGTTGGTGGGACTCGTTCGACGTCTACATTTCAGCCAACGGTGTTTCCTACACGAAGCTCGTACCGACTACTACTGCAAAAGCATCGGGCGGTTCCGGCTCATGGGTGGGCTTTAACATTGACGGTCAAGTCGACACCGCGCTCTCCTACCCTTATGTGAAGGTGGTCGATACCAGCAGCAACCCAAGCACCATTCCCGGTACAGACGGCGCCGATATCGACGGCATTATGATTACGCACGCTGCCGCTCCGACAGGAGACTATGTGATGTATGACACTGATATGTATCAAGGTAAAACCTACAACCTATACCAGGACAAAGACTCCGGGGCTGTGGGGGTGAAGATAATTACTGCGACCGGCGCAGTTTCATACGTGCCGTTCTCAAGCGACAACTCTCTCCTCCCGATCGCGGTCTCCGTGCAATCGGACGTCAATGGCGACTCGGTCAACGACATAGATGTTTTGGTGACTCGTAAATCCGATAACGCGCAGCTCAACATTTACCGAGACTTCAGCGGCGCGCTCATCAAATCGATAGACAATTCCGCCATCAAGTAGCACTGCGCGGCGTCGTCCGGACCCAGATATTGGGCGAGGACGACAACCGAATCAGCTGCAACCCATCAATACCGAACCGAATAAGAGGTAGGCCATGGCAGCAGTAACGCAGAAAGAACGCTCGGCCAAGACTGCCAGGAAGCGTGTGGCACTTGCCGAGGAAGAGTTGAGGCTCAGGGTTCGCCCCGGCACGCGCCAGGCGCTGGCCGACCTGATGGAGTGGTCAGGCATTACTGAGCAGGGCGAGGCGATGACGCTGATGATTCATCACCTGCATGCGCTGGGTTCGGCGAAGTGCCAGCCTCTAATGAATCCGCCGCGCCACGAAATCGAGATATCTCAAAACGTGGCGCGGGAATTTCGCAATAAAAGCCTTCTCGCCATCCAGAAAGACCCGGGCGACGAGATCATCGAGCCCGCATAACACACCCTAGTTCCCGCATTCGATAACGGAGGGCGGCGCCTATCCGATATCTCGATCTACCCAGAGCTTGGCAAGCCAGGCTGGAATCACCAGCGTTCGTGATGCGTCCAACTTTTTGCCGGCATCTGGTGAGCGTTCGATCTCGGTGCCGAAGTAAGCAATCCAGCTTCTGTCAGGCTGCAACGCTAGCTCCGTCAAGTACGTGCCGACTTCAGCCACGGTTAATCCACTTTGCTCTGCTAGCAGCTTATTAGAAGGTTTTCTGTCCACTCTTTCCTCCTTTGCCGGTCAACCGTAATACCCCAGCCAACACCAAATTGCCCTTTTCCTGAAGCACGATGCCTATCTCAACAAACACGATACTCAGATTGGGGTTTCGCTTACGACCACCCATCTCATTTTGTATGGATAGTGGTCGTCTCCGTAGCTGCACTGCAAGGAAAGATCCTCTGTGGGTTGAAGAGTGAAGGGCTTTATCGCTTCCGTTGGCTTTCCCCCGCCCCATGGATTGAAGATCTCTTTAACAACGACCTTATATGCCCGTTTGGCATCGCTGTTTACCAGATGTGCGATTTGGCCGGCTGAGGCGAACCCGCAGCGTTCATTGTATTTGACCGTTACGACAGGATCCGCAATTGCTGGGCCTGACAAAATCAGTGCGGCGAAAAAACCTATCCAAATCCTTACTCGCATAGACACCTCGCGCATTCGTGCTAGCCCTATGCCAGCTCTAAGGTTATAGCCCACCAAAACTAAATTGCCACCACCGGACAGCGGAGGGCGGCGCCTGACTGGAAATAATCCATGGACGACCAGTTCTACCTACAAGACAGCCGCAGCCATGCCTACGTCGGCGACGGGTTGTCATTCTGGGGCTTTGGTGGCTCCGGGTACGTCACCGACTTGGCCAAGGCCCAGGTGTTCAGCCGTGACGGCGCTTGCGATCACCGAGACACCGACATCCCTTGGCCCAAGGCCTACGTCGACGCCAAGGCGCGAGTCGGTGTCGATTGCCAGAATGTCACTTTGAGCGAGGCGCTAGAGCAGCACACCGACGCAGCGGATTTTTACATCCAGAAGCCGCAGTGCTGGAACGGAAACAACCTGATTTGGCTTTGTGAGGACGGAGTATTCACAAGCGATCTGTCGAAGGCTGTCGTGGTGCCGAGAGCCCAAACCGTCACCTGGATCGGCAAGCTCGGTCAATCAGACGCGGTGCTCTGGCCCAAGCCTTACATCGACGCCTACTCCCGGCGCCTTGTTGAGCGCGACGACGTGAATATCAAAGACGCCCTGCGCGGCACCGGCATCAAGCTTGCCAAGCCGAAGAAGCCCAAAATGATGATGTTCAATTGTGATGGATGCGGCCGGTTCATCAGTGACGCTCAACGCTATCGCGAAGACTGCCGGAACTGCGGGGCGAGCAACACTCCTTGATCCGGCTCCATGCCGGTCACCCGTAATACCCCATATCAACGAATTGCGCCATCAGCAGAGTCAGGAAATGCCTTATGGAAATCGTTTGCCAAGGACAGCAAATCGTTTGACTTGGACATATCTGAACCCAAAATTATAGTATTAGTTTCTGCCTGTTCAAAAACCGCTTTGAATTCCGACGCGGGATTTTTTCCAACTATAAATTTAAAGAAAATCCCGAGAACGTCAAACTCGTGCAGGCAGCACCCAGGCCCCTCAATACAGGCGGGAAACCTCAACAACCTATGAAGATTATAGTTAGTGTTGAGGGTTACAATCAATCGAACGTCTTTGATGGCATCAGTATTGCCGAGAAGATAATCTTTAAATCTACCTTCATACAATCGCCCCAGCGTTCCTTTATGTATGGATGGATGTGATCCCCAATCCCAAACGTTGGAACGCCAAACAACGCTTGCACCGAAGTAAAACAGACTTTCTAAAATATCCGCTTTGATTTCAACAGGGTTGAAGAGAGAGAAATTTGGGCTTGACTGGGTTGATACACTCGACAAAAGCTGCTCCAACAATGGGAAATTAGTGTGAGTCGCCCACATTTTGGATACTGGCCCTTCCCCTCGCTTAGAGAATAATTGCTCGCATTCTTCACACAACAAATATTTTTTAACTTGGGTATCTGTGAAAAACGATTCACTTAAATGCAAATGAACACGCATCGGACTACCGCCACCCTCTTCTCTGCTGTCCCTGATGTGTCTATAGGCTGATTTTGGAATTAAGTGACTGTTTCTAAGTTCCTTCTCGTTACGACAAAGTGCACAAATCATAACCATCCCCGACAGTTTTTCCATAACGCTCAATATACCGGCGAGGAGCCATCATGCCCATAACTTATGGAAGCGTGTGCAGCGGCATCGAAGCCGCGACCCAGGCCTGGCACCCGCTGGGCATGCGCGCCGCCTGGTTCGCCGAGATTGAGCCGTTCCCCTCGGCGGTCTTGGCCCACCACTACCCCGAGGTGCCGAACCACGGCGACATGACCAAGCTGGCCGCCCTGGTGCTGGCCGGTAAGATCCCGGCGCCGGACGTGCTGGTCGGCGGAACTCCATGCCAGGCCTTCTCGGTCGCCGGTATGCGGGAAGGACTCACCGACCCGCGCGGTGCCCTCACCATCAAATACGTGGAGCTTGCAGATGCAGTTGACTATGTTCGCGCCGCCCAGCGAAAGCCCGCCAGCGTCATCGTCTGGGAAAACGTCCCCGGCGTCCTCAGCGACAAAGGGAACGCCTTCGGGTGCTTTCTTGGCGCGCTTGCTGGGGAAGACTGCGAGCTGCAGCCTCCAGGGAAGAAATGGCAGGACGCTGGTTGTGTGTATGGACCCAAAAGAACAATCGCGTGGCGGGTTCTGGACGCCCAATATTTCGGCCTGGCCCAACGACGCCGTCGTGTGTTCGTTGTCGCAAGTGCTCGAGACGGGTTCGATCCCACCGAGGTACTTTTTGAGCGAGAAGGCACTCGCCGGGATAGCACGCCGGGATGGCCGGCGAAGCTTGCACTTCACCCTACTCTCACGGCACAAGGGGGAGGCTCTCTCGATGATAGAGAGGCATATGTGCTGGAGCCCGAAGGCGTCCGCCGGACCAGCGTGATCGAATGGGAGCGCTGCCAAGGCTTCCCCGATAACTACACGCAAATCCCTTGGCGCGGTAAGCCTGTAAGTGAATGTCCTGACGGGGCCCGCTACAAGGCAATCGGCAACAGCAAGGCCATCGCGGTGGTTCACTGGATCGGCAGACGTCTACTGCTCCAATTAGTGAACTGATCAGCTTGAACCCGGCGGAATGCCATCCTTGTTGAAGTCCTTTAAGCGCTCGCGCTCTTCCTCGGTGGAGTGCGCCGGGGTCTCTTGCTCAGGCTCTTTCTTCTTTTCTTCAGTCATCGCTATGTCCTCCAGGTTGTAGCTGTTTCGGCACCTAGTGGAATCAGCAGTTCAAATCAATCCACTCCACCGCCCGAACACAGCCCAGCGAGACAAGCAATGTCTAAGGAAGCACACCATTGCCTACCGGATACCGCTTAGGCGTACACAAGCCTGGTGACAATATCCGAGTCGATTAATGGAGTGGTGCCAACCTCTTGCTGATCAGCTATCCACCGCCGTGACAGGTATATATCGAACTTCCAGGGATGCAGCTTAAGCAGCTCAATTGCAGATCCGGTAATTCGGTACCGCCCGCACGCTGGGCACGAATACTCCTCAGTGTCCGACAGCACTATCGGCACAACGTTATATCCGCATATGTAGCAGCCCATGATTACCCTCCCCGGTAATCGCTGAACTTTAACCGCTCTTTGTCTGCCATCCAACACCCGGGCATGGCCCGGCAAGGACTCTCCGTACCTAACAAAGTAGTGCTATCTAGTTTTCTCAGAAGATCGTCCAATCTCTTCTCGAGCAGGCATGGTCCAGTCGGAGGGCCGCCTGTCGTGGACAGACTCCTTCTTCGGAAAACCATCGATTCCAAAGCCGATCAGATAGATTGCAAACGCAACACCGGCCAAAACGGCCCTCCACGTAGGCGACGCGTCTTTGGAGAGCCCTCCAGGCCCGATCGCAACCCAGCCACCACGAAGATAAGCGAACACAGCTTGACCAAACCAGGCTTGCAGCATCAGCACGGTCCAGAAATTTCTCCAGTCCCCCACGAATCTTGAAGTCGCGCTCACCAGCGAGGCGGCAACCATCAACAGTAGTATCAAGTACCGGTAGCGTTTCAATAATCCCAGAACGCCATTTTCGATTTCCATTCAGTTAATTCCCTTACCTATCAGGAGGAGCCAGCGGCATGACGGTTGTGAATGCCCATGATCTGGTAACGAGGGAGAATGCCGCAGTACCAACATTTTTCAAGCTGATGTAAAAAGTACAGCTGCCATTTCAAACATTCACTGGATTCCGACCAACACATGCAGATCATTCGTACTGGAACAGTATTGACTGGCGAATACGCCGGTTGGACGATAGAAATTCAGGATGACCGCGCAGGTGAAACCGGAGGTTATTACCTGTTCCTGGTCCAGAACGAATCAAATGGTTTCGATTCTTGGTTTGAACTCATAGAGCAGCTGCAGCAGCAAATTTCAGAACTCGACGTTCGCTGGAATTAGCGCCTCGCTCTTTCGTTCCACCCCTCCCCATCCCCCCTTCAAAGTCAGCCGCTATAGCGGCAAGGACGAAGTCATGCCCGAAGAAAACAAACACGACTTGGCTGCAGCTGACCGCAAGCTACTCATCCAGGCCGCGCACTCCGCGCGAATCGATATAGAACGGTGCACCTGCAGCGATCCAAAGTGGCCTTTCCGGCTGGCTGGCAAGTCCGGCGTCCGTGGCCACTGGAACCCCCTCATCAACGACGGGGATGCGCTACGCCTGGCTGTGGTGATGGGGCGCATGGAGCGCCTGGGCGTGGCCATTCACATAGTCGAGCCGTTCGACGGCGACACCGGCCCATACACCTACGTGGATGCTGAGCGCTTCGGCGAGCAGACCATGTATCACCAAGATGATCCTTTCGGGGCGACTCGCCGCGCAATAGTTGAGGCAGCTGCTGAAATTGGGAGGAGGTCGTGACCGCCACCCTCTGGTTCGCCTATGTGTTCATCTACAAGGGGCCAAGGCCATGAGGAAGGTAAGCCGTTTCGTAGATGATCCCAAAGCACAGTACGGCTTCCGCTCAGTGCCGGCGACCTATGAGGACGCTGAGAAAATAACCGGATTTCGCCTGGACCGTCGCATCAACTACGTGATCACACAGGAAGGAGAAGTTGAGCAGGAAAGCTGGTGCACCTTGGATTGCTCCGGATGCAGCTGCGGGTGCGAGGGTGGCTGCAGCTGTGGCCCATCCACGGGATGTAGCGAATGCGGCTACACCGGCAAAAGCCGCCATTACTTCAGCTTCCCGCCCTCACCGCCAGAACGCAAGAAGCCCTAACCCCAATCCCCCTACATGCCTGCCGGTGAGCATCAAGGCTGTTTCTTGCCCTTCGCCAAGCCACAAACCATCAAAACCAAACCGGGAATCCAAAGGGCTGGCGCAGTGATCGCGATGCCGCAGATTGCCAACGGGATCCCAGTCAAAAACAAAGGGTTTCTAAACGCCTTATCCATTTCGCGCCACCTGTAAGATTTTTTCTCATTAAAGCACAAGTGCCTGCCGCAAAGCGGTGGGCCACTTTCTGCCGCCCAGCGCGGCAAGGACACCACTATGGAAATTCAAAGCGAAACCCTTGCCGAGGAAGAGATCGCGGCAATCACCGGTTACATGATCCCGTCAGGCCAGATCGCCTGGCTCAATCGAAACGGCTGGAAGTATGTGCTGACCCGCGCGCGCCGACCTGTAGTAGGCCGCGTCTACGCCCGCATGAAACTGGCAGGCGTAAAACCATCAGCAGAGAATGTCGCGGCCGAAGCCTGGTCACTGGATCTGTCAAAAGTAGGATAAATCGATGCGAGCAAAAAAGGCGGCGAACAGGGACCTGCCGCCGCGAATGATTCGGCGCGTGCGCACGCTGAAAGGCGGTAAAGAGTGGGTTGGGTACTACTACGACGGGAGGAATGAAGACGGGAAGCGGGTAGAGATCCCGCTCGGAGGTGACTTGGACATCGCCAAGGCTGAATGGGCAAAGCTTGATTGCAAGCCGGTACCGAAGAAGAACGCTCTGCTGGGCCAAGTGTTTGACCGGTACGAACGGGAGATCATCCCGGGCAAGGCGCCCAAAACGCAAAGCGATAACCGGCTGAGCCTGAAACAGCTGCGCAATGTGTTCAGTGACGCGCCTATCGATGCGGTTACGCCGCAGATTATTGCGCAGTACCGCGACAGTCGCACCGCCAAGGTTCGAGCCAACCGAGAGATCTCCCTGTTGTCACACATCTACAACATCGCACGCGAGTGGGGACTGACAGAGGCCAACCCCGCCGCCGGTGTGCGCAAGAACAAAGAGGCGCCGCGCGACTTCTACGCCAGCGAGGAAATCTGGAGCGCCGTATACGCGGTGGCAGCCTCAGAGCTGCGCGATGCAATGGATCTGGCATACCTGACTGCCCAGCGCCCGGCTGACACGCTGTCAATGCGGGAGGCCGACGCGGTTAACGAGTTCCTGCAGGTATCCCAAGGCAAGACGTCCAAGAAGCTGCGGATCCGCCTGACGGCCGCCGGTGCGCTGAATGATTTGGGCATGCTGGTTGAGCGCCTGATTGCGCAGAGACGCGCGCGAGGGGTTCGAAACCCTTATCTGATCGTCACGGAGGACGGGAGGCAAGTGACCAAGCACATGCTGCGACTGCGTTTTGACGATGCGCGCGACAAGGCAATCGTCATCGCCAGGGGCGCAGGTGATGGGGTGTTGGCCGCGAGTATTCGGCAATTCCAGTTCCGTGACATCCGCCCAAAAGCGGCCAGCGAAATCCTGGACCTGGGTGATGCCAGCCGACTGCTGGGGCACACCGACAAACGCATAACCGAGACGGTTTACAGGCGTGTCGGGGAGATCGTGAAACCGACCCGCTGACATCGAGTTGCGGAAACTGCCTGAAATGATGCGGAAACGATTAGGTATTTAACTGAAAGCATCGTCACACGCCAGAAACGCAAAAGCCCCGCTAGTGCGGGGCTTTTGTTTGAATCTTGGCGGGAAACCAGGGATTCGAACCCTGGAGACGCTATTAACGTCCGCCGGTTTTCAAGACCGGTGCATTCAACCACTCTGCCAATTTCCCTTGTGCATCACAGGATTATAGTAGCCCATCCCGTCTCAGCGGGCGCCATAATACCCGAATGAAACACACTGTCAAACTCTTGCCATCGCTTGTTACAGAGCGTCTGTTATGATCTTTGCGACTGAACGTTTCAAAACCGAAGGAGTGTCGCCATGCGCGAACAGAATTACGCAGTGAATGGTAACGCGCAGGCTGAGCAGCTTGAAGTCAGCCGCGTGTTGCGCAACACCTATGGCCTGCTCGCCCTTACCCTCGCATTCAGCGGCGTGATGGCGTTCGTGGCCCAGCAGATGCGCGTCGGCTACCCGAATATCTTTGTCGTGCTGATCGGCTTCTATGGCCTGTTCTTCCTGACCAACAAGCTGCGTGACTCGGCCTGGGGCCTGGTGTCGGCGTTTGCCTTGACCGGTTTCATGGGCTTTATCCTCGGCCCGATCCTCAACCGTTACCTCGGCATGGCCGGCGGCGCGGAAGTGGTCAGCTCGGCGTTTGCCATGACCGCACTGGTGTTTGGCGGCCTGTCGGCCTACGTGCTGATCACCCGCAAGGACATGAGCTTCCTGGGTGGTTTCATTACCGCTGGTTTCTTCGTGTTGCTGGCGGCTGTGGTTGCGAGCATGTTCTTCCAGATCAGCGGCCTGCAATTGGCGATCAGCGCAGGTTTTGTGCTGTTCTCCTCGGTGTGCATCCTGTTCCAGACCAGCGCGATCATCCACGGTGGTGAACGTAACTACATCATGGCGACCATCAGCCTGTATGTGTCGATCTACAACCTGTTCATCAGCTTGTTGCAGATCTTTGGCATCATGAGCCGCGACGACTGATTGTCAGCGCAATAAAAAATGCCCCGCATCGAAAGATGCGGGGCATTTTTGTTTGAAGGGGCTTAATACTGGTTGGGCTCCATTTCCAGATCGACCTTGAAACGCTCTGCAATGTCGCGCTGGATACGCTGGGCCAAGTTCGCAATATCGTGCCCTGTGGCATCGCCATAGTTGACCAACACCAGCGCCTGCAACTTGTGCACGCCGGCATCGCCGTCACGGAAGCCCTTCCAGCCTGCCTTGTCGATCAGCCAGCCGGCCGCAAGCTTCATCTGCCCATCGGCCTGCGGGTACGCCACCAGGTCCGGATAGCGCGCCTGCAGCTCAGCCGCCAGCACCTGGGACACCAGCGGGTTCTTGAAGAAGCTGCCCGCATTGCCCAGCTCGGCCGGATCGGGCAGTTTTTCCCGGCGGATACTGCAGATCGCGCGGCTGACGTCACTCGGTGTTGCCTCGGTGATCCCCTGCCCCGCCAGGCGCTGCTGCACCGGACCGTAGTCGAGTTTCAGGCGGCTGGCGCGGCTCAGGGCAAAGCGCACCCGCAAGATCAGCCAGCGCGCGGTCTCGTGTTTGAACAGGCTGTCGCGGTAGGCAAAGTTGCATTCTTCCAGGCTGAAATTGCGCAACTCGCCGGTGTGACGATCCAGAGCGGTCAGGCCGGCGAATACATCCTTGATCTCGACACCGTAGGCGCCGATATTCTGCATGGGCGCGGCGCCAACGGTACCGGGGATGAGGCTGAGGTTTTCCAAGCCGCAGAAGCCTTGTTCCAGGGTCCATAGCACGAACGGATGCCAGGCCTCGCCGGCTTCGGCCTCGACCACCACCTGCGTGCCGTCGTCGTGCAACACACGGATGCCCTGGCTGGCCATGCGCAGCACCAGCGCCGGAATGTCCTGGGTCAACAGCAAGTTGCTACCGCCGCCGATCACCAGCAGCGGCACCGCGTGTGCCGCCGAATAGGCCAAGGCCTCACGGACATCATCGTCGCTGCGGGCCTCGGCGAACAGCTGGGCACGCACGTCAATGCCAAAGCTGTTGAATGGCTTGAGCGACACCTGCGCAAGCACCTGCAAGGTCATAACCGCCCCTTCAATTCGATCACCAATAAATCACAGGCACGTTCAATCAGGTCCAGGACCCGTTCAAAGCCTTGTTCGCCTTCGTAATACGGGTCCGGCACTTCGTCCACTTCGGCGTCGTAACGGCGCAGGAAAAGGTCCAGCTCAGCCTTGCCCTGGCCCGGCTGCAGGGCCTTGAGGTTGCGCAGATTGCTGTGATCCATGGCCAGGATCAGGTCATAGCGCGCAAAGTCGGCGCGAGAAACCTGCTGGGCACGCTGGGCCGACAAATCGTAGCCGCGCACCAACGCCGCACGCTGGCTGCGCTGGTCCGGCGGGTTGCCGACATGCCATTCACCCGTCCCGGCGGACGCGACTTCGACCTGCCCCGCCAGCCCCGCTTCGCGCAATTTATGGCGCAGCACGCCTTCTGCGGTGGGCGAGCGGCAGATATTGCCCAAGCAGACAAACAGAACCTCCATCAGGCCCCCAGCAGGCGACGGACGCGCTCAAGGTCTTCCGGAGTGTCAACACCGGCCGGCGGTGCTTCCAGCGCATCGCCCACGTGGATGCGCACGCCATGCCACAGGGCCCGCAGTTGCTCCAGGGACTCGGTATTTTCCAGCCAGCATGGGCCCCAGCTGACGAAGTCATGCAGGAAGCCGGCGCGGTAGGCGTAAATGCCGATATGGCGACGGTAAGGCACGCCTTCCGGCAACACGTCAGGCTGCTTGGCGAAGGCGTCGCGCGCCCAAGGCAAGGTCGAACGGCTGAACGTCAGCGCCAGGCCGTTGATGTCACTGACTACCTTTACCACGTTCGGATTGAACAGGGTCTCGATGTCTTCAATCGGCTCGGCCAGGGTCGCCATGCGTGCTTCGCCATGGGCGGCCAGGTTGGCGGCCACCTGGTCGATCACACTGGGCGGGATCAGGGGTTCGTCGCCTTGCACGTTGACCACGATGGCGTCAGGCGCCAGGCCAAGCTGGGTGGCGACTTCGGCCAGGCGGTCGGTGCCAGAGTTATGGTCTTCGCGGGTCAGCACCGCCTCGGCACCGAAGCCCTTGCAGGCTTCGATGATGCGCGGGTCGTCGGTGGCCACCACCACGCGCTCGGCGCTGCTCTTGCAGGCCTGTTCCCACACCAGCTGGATCATCGGCTTGCTGCCGATCAGTTGCAGCGGCTTGCCCGGCAGACGGGTCGAGGCGTAGCGGGAAGGAATGACAACGGTAAAGGCGGTGGTCATTTATCCAGGCGCTCATCGGTGGTCAGGGTGCGAGCTTCGCTTTCCAGCATCACCGGGATGCCATCACGGATCGGGTAAGCCAGGCCGGCGCCTTTGCTGATCAGCTCGGTTTTGTCGGCGCTGAGCTTGAGCGGGCCTTTGCAGATCGGGCAAGCGAGGATATCGAGCAATTTGGTGTCCATGAGTGTTTCCTGGAAAGCAGCGGTTTAAGGCAAAAGGCGGGCAGGCAACAGACGCATCAGCTGCGTGTCGAACCAGGCGACGAACGCCGGCGACGGCAGTGCATCCACCGCAAGGTACCACCAGTCGGGCTGGGCAAAGGCGCGGCACTTCACCGCGTCCTTCTCGGTCATGACCAGCGGCAATGACGGCGTAAAATTCAGGACTTCGGCGCTGTAAGTCGCGTGGTCGGCAAACCCATGGGGTATCGGCTGCCAGTGTAGCGTTTCAAGGGTATTGAAGAAACGTTGCGGGTTGCCGATGCCGGCAACCGCATGCACCTGCTGACCTGCTGGAAAATGATCCACCGGCTGCCGCTCGCCGGTCAGCAGGTTGACCAGTGCGGTGGGCTGCAAGCGAAAGGCGAAACCATCGTCTCGATCACTGGCGGCGCCGTTGTACAACAGCGCATCGACGCTCTGCAGACGTTCAACAGGCTCACGCAACGGTCCCGCCGGCAGGCAACGGCGGTTGCCCAGGCCCCGGGCAGCGTCGATCAGCACCAGTTCAAGGTCACGGGCCAGGCGGTAGTGCTGGAGACCGTCGTCGGAGAGGATCAGGTCCAGGGTTTCGCTGGCCAGCAGCGCCTGGACCGCACGGCTGCGATCGGGGTCAATCATCAACGGCACGCCGCAGCGCTGCACGATCAACAAGGGCTCATCACCCGCCACTTCGGCGCTCTGGCTGCCTTCGACCCGCCATGGCAACTGCGGCGGCTTGGCGCCATACCCTCGACTGACCACACCTACGCGCAAGCCGCTACGTCGGCAGTGTTCGATCAGCCACAGGATCAACGGCGTCTTGCCGGTGCCACCCACGGTGATATTACCGACCACCACCACCGGCACCGGCGATTGATAGATCTCGCCCTCACCCGCCAGGAAGCGTGCACGCTTGCGCTGCACCACCCGGCGATACAAGGACTCCAGCGGCCGCAACAGCGCAAGCGCCGGATGGCCCTCGTACCAGGCCTTGAGCAAACGATCAGACAGGGCCATCAGGGTTGGCCCGCCGCCTCGACAGTGGTCATGCGCAAATGGCTGAAACCGAGTTTGCCGGCGGCGTCCATTGCGGTGATCACGGCCTGGTGCTGGGTCTTGCCATCGGCACTGATCGACAGCGGCAGCTTAGTGTCGCCGCCGGACTCTTTCTGCAAGGCATCCATCAGGCTGGCCAGGTCGTTTTTCTCGAGTAACTGGTTATTCACCGAAAACACCCCGTCGGCGCTGATGGCGATGTCCAATTGCTTGACTTGCTGGTCCTCGGCCGGCGAACCGCTCACGGCCTCCGGCAGGTCGACGCGCAGTTCGGTCTGCCGGGTGAAGGTGGTGGTGACGACAAAAAACAGCAGCAGGATAAACACCACGTCGATCAGCGACGCGAGGTTGATATCGACGTTTTCCCGTTGCTTGCGGCGAAATTTCACGCTTTGCCCCCAACCAGGTCCACGTCACGGTCGCCCTGCACCACTTCCACCAGTTTGATGGCTTCCTGCTCCATGCCCACCACAAGCTCATCGATACGGCGTTGCAGGAAGCGGTGGAAGAACACCGAGGGAATACCCACCATCAGGCCTGCGGCCGTGGTGATCAGCGCCTTGGAGATACCACCGGCCAGTACGGCCGCGTTGGTGGTCATGCCGGAGCCCATGAACGAGCTGAAGATATCGATCATGCCCAACACCGTACCGAGCAAGCCGAGCAACGGCGCCATGGCGGCGATGGTGCCGAGGGCGTTGATGTAGCGTTCCAGTTCATGGATGACGCGGGCGGCGGCTTCCTCGATGCACTCTTTCATAATCTCGCGACCGTGCTTGGAATTGGCCAGCCCGGCAGCGAGGATCTCACCCAACGGGGAATTGGCGCGCAGCTCCTTGAGTTTTTCCTTATCGAGCTGTTTGTTCTTGATCCAGGACCAGACCTGCCCCAGCAAATGCTCGGGGGTCACGCGGCTGGCGCGAAGGGTCCACAGGCGTTCGGCGACGATGCCGAGTGCGGCGATAGAACTCATGATGATCGGCAACATCATCCAGCCGCCGGATTTGACCAATTCCCACACAGTGAATGTCCCCTCGAAAAAGTGCGCCACTTTACCATATAGGTGCGTCGACCACAGACCCCATCGGCCGCGGCTAGGGTAACCGCTCGCGCCAGAACCGGCGTTGACTGCGCGCAACTATCGGGGGCGTAAAAGCACCCAACTGCAGACGTACAGCGCCCTGCTCGGCGCTGTCATATACCTGGCTGCCCAACCGCTGGTAGCGTTCCATCACCTGTGGATGGGGATGGCCGAACGCATTGTTGCGCCCTCGCGAGATCAGCACGGATCGCGGAGCAAGCCGTTCCACAAAGGGCCAGGACGAAGAACTGCGACTGCCATGGTGCGGCGCTTGCAGCCAATCGGTGGGCACCGCCAGCGGTGACGCAAGCATGGCCTGTTCCGCCGCACGGCCAATATCACCGGTCAGCAGCAGGCGCTCGCCATTGGCCTGCACCTGCAAGACGCAGGACTTCGCGTTGCCACTTATGGCGTCCGGCCACTGCCAGAGTTCGAAGGTCACACCGTCCCAGATCCAGCGCTCGCCGCTGGTGCAAGGCTGGGTGGCGAGCGATGGGGGCAGACCTTCAGTTTCTCCGCCCACCACACGCTTGATCGGCATGCCATTGGCAATCGCCGCTGCACCCCCGGCGTGATCGGCATCGGCGTGGCTGAGCAGCAGCATATCCAGCTCTCCTACCCCGAGCTTTCGCAAAGACGGCAGTACCACGCGCGCACCCAAGTCGAATGTGCCGGAACGCGGGCCGGCGTCGTAGAGCAACGTGTGATGACGGGTGCGCAAAATCAACGATTGCCCCTGGCCGACATCAAGCTGCGTCACCTCCACCTGTCCGTCGGGCACCAGCGCTCGTGGGGGAAACACCGCCAGCAGAAACATCGGCCAACCCAACACACGAAACGGCACGCCCTTGGGCAGCAGGAGCAGCACTGCGCCCAGCAGACTTACCAACCAATACCCCAGCGGTACATCGGCCGGAATCCAGGCCGGCATCTGTCCGGCGAGCCACGCCAAGCCGTTGAACAAGGCACCCAGTGCCCCGCCCGCCAGCCACAGCAGACCTTCCCCTACAAACGGCAACGCCAGCAATGCAGTGCCCAACAAGGCCAGCGGCAACACCACCAGGCTGATCCATGGCACCGCCACCAGGTTGGCAAACGGCGCACTCAGGCTAATGGGCAGCCCCAACACCAGCAAGGCCGGAAACAACCCGATGGCAATCAACCACTGCGGCCGAGTCCACACCTGCCACAGGCTCCAGGGTCCCAGACGGCCACCAAACGCCAGGATCAGCACCGCAACCGCCGCAAAGGACAGCCAGAACCCCGGCTGCAAGCTGGCCAACGGCTCCAGGATCAGCACCCCATTGAGCGCCAGCAACAAAGGCCACCACAGCCCTAGGTGACGCAAGCGCAATCGCCACAACAACACCAGCCCAACCATCACGCAGGCGCGCTGCACCGGCACGCCAAATCCAGCCAGCAAGCCGTAACCCAGCGCCGTAGTGAACGCCAGCCCACAAGCCCAGGGCAGCCATGGCCAGGTTCGAGGCCAGCATCCATAGCGCGCCAAGCCAGCGATCAAACCGTAAATCAACCCCGCCAGCAGGCCGATATGCTGGCCGGAGATGACCAGCAAATGCACAGTCCCTGTATCCTGCAGCACCTGCCAATCAGCAGCCGCCAATCCAGAGCCATCGCCCAACACCAGGGCAATCAGGCCAGCCTCCCGGCCTTGGGCGTCCACCGCAAGCAAACGCTGACGCACACTGTCGCGCCAGGCGTTGGCAGCCGGTGCCAGGCGCTCTCCATCCTTTACCGTACCGGTGGCGCCAATGCGCTGGGCCAGCAGCCAAGCCTCCTGATCAAAGCCGTGGAAGTTCAGCAACCCGGCGGGCCGCTTGAGGGTGACGGCCAGGCGCCAGCGTTCACCGCTGCGCACGGGCGGCCCGCCACGCCAGGACACCCGGATGTGCGTGGGCAACCGGGCATTACGCGACCGACTGTCGGTCAGTACAAAGCGCACGCCCTCGTCCGTCTGTTGCGGAAGCCCGCTGACCCGCCCTTCCACCCAGCGCGTCTGACCGTCCAGTACTGGCTTGAGGCGATCATCCAGCGCCCACTGCGCGCTCATGCACGCCCAACTCAGCCCAAACAGGAAAAAAGCCAAGGGATACGTGCGAAACGGCAACAGCATCAGGGCCAGCACCAGCAAGGCGATCAGCCAACCGGTCGTCGGCAATGCCGGTAAAAAGCGCAAGGCCAGCAGCCCCAGCGCAAACGCGCACATCCCTGTCCTCATGAATCATCCTTTTCAAGTGATCCACTCAGTCTTAGCCGGATGCCCAGCACGGCCTATGATGTTTTGTCACAAAGTCTGAATTTTCTGTTTATAGAATGCGGGCATACTTGCCCCTCGAACTGACCTGGACCCCTTATGCCCCGGCGCTTATTCAAACGATACATGCCTGACCCCAGCAGTATCAGGGAACACAAGTCATTACAGTTCCTTGGCACCTTGCTGCATGACCCGAACCTCTGGCACCTGAACCGGCACTCGGTCGCGCGCGCAATGGCTGTGGGTTTGTTCGCGGCTTTTATTCCCATTCCGTTACAGATGCTGCTGGCCGCCGTCCTGGCGATCACCGTGCGCGGCAATATGCCCATCGCGGTCAGCCTGGTATGGCTGACCAACCCGATCACCATGCCGGTGGTGTTTATCTGCACCTACATGACAGGCGCCTGGTTGATGAATGTGCCCCCGCGCAGCTTGCCGGATGACCTGACCTGGGAATGGATCAGCGGCCAATTGAGCACGTTATGGCAGCCGTTCCTGCTGGGTTCAGTGGTGTTGGGGCTGGTGCTGGGTGCGCTCGCGTATTGCCTGACCATGGGCTATTGGCGCTGGTGGGTGGCCCACCAATGGAAAAAACGCAAACAGCGTCGCGCCTAGCAAGCCCGCAGACGCAGATGCACCCGCAGCCCTTTTCCGGTGTTTTGCGCCCACAAGCTACCGTCCTGGCGCTGCACGGCGTTGCGCGCGATGCTCAAGCCCAGGCCGAAGCCACCATCGCCGGGGCGTGATCCGTCCAGGCGGGTGAACGGTGCGAAGATCCGTTCCAGGTCCCCGTCATCGATCCCGCCGCCCTCGTCCTCCAGCCATACATGCCAATAGTCACCTTCGCGACGCCCATCCAGGCTGACCACACCGCCCACGGGTGAATGGCGAATGGCATTGCGCAGAATGTTTTCCAAGGCCTGGGCCAACGCATTCAGGTTGCCGCGCACCCAGCATTCCGGGCCGAGCAGACACGGCAGGTGCGACGCGGGCCAATCGCTTTCGAAGCATGCGTTTTCGCGCAACATATCCCACAGCGCCTGAAGCTGGATATCTTCCTGGGGCAGCGGCGCCCGCTCGGTGTCCAACCACGCCAGTTGCAGGCTGTCTTCCACCAGGCGTTGCATCGCATCGATCTCACGGCCAAGCCGCTCGCGCAGTTGCGTCAGGTCCTGCTCACTGTCACACGCCACGCGCAGGCGGCTCAGCGGCGTGCGCAGCTCATGGGACATGTCCCGCAGCAGTTGCTGCTGCAATACCACGGTGCCCTGCAAGCGCTCGGACATGTGGTCGAACGCGCGGCCCAGCTCACCCAATTCATCCTGACGACTGGTCGCGTCGTGGGACAGCCGCGTGTTCAACTGGTCAGCACGCCAGGCGTTGGCCTGCTCACGCAGTTGATTGAGGGGCATGATCAGCAGCCGATACAGGCCGACGCACAGCAACAGGGTAAACAGGCCGGGGATCACGCCATTGGTCACCACCCGCCAGAACAGTTGGTAGCGCCCCGGCATGAAGCGCTGCGGCAACTCGATCACCAGCGAGCCTGCGTTGGGGTCGACCGGAAACGGGATTTTCAGCCACGGCAGACCTTTGGCATGCCGGCTCACCGGCCAGTCCAGGCCACGCAGAAAGGTCAGGCGCTGGCTTTCCTTGTCGGTCAGCGGGTAGCTGCTCAGCGATTGCAAGTCATTGCCGATCACGCCGATCCAGGTGGTTTCGCGCTCGCCCATCTCCTGCAGCCACGCATCGACGCCAGCATTGCCGTCTCGGTTCCAGGCCTGCTCCGCTCGCAACGCGTAACCACTCAAGGTGATCCGCGCTTCATCGGACAGGTAGGCGTTCTTCTGCTCCATGTAGCGCCCCCACGACCAACTGAGCCAGATCATCAGCAAACAGAAGGCGATCAACAGGCAGGCCAGCTTCCAGAATAACGAGTGCTTGCCCGGCAGGCCTTTAAAGGCTGTCATCAGCACCGCTCAGCACATAGCCCTTGCCCCACACCGTGCGCACTTCGCGCTCGGTGTAGCCGATGGCCTTGAGCTTGCGGCGGATCTGGCTGATATGCATGTCGAGGCTGCGGTCATGGGGCGCATAACCACGTTGCAGCACCTGCTGGTAAAGGAAGGGTTTGCTGAGGACTTCTTCAGCGTTGCGATGCAAAGTTTCCAGCAGGCGATATTCACTGCGGGTCAGGCCAGCCCGATGTTCCAGGTGGCAGACATCGCACAGTTCATCGTCGAAGCGCAGGGTGCGGGTATCGTCACGTGCGGGTGCCAGGCTCGGCAATGGGCGTCTGTCCAAGGCGACACGGCGCAGGATGGCCTCGATGCGCACGCGCAGCTCGATCATGCTGAACGGCTTGGGCAGGTAGTCATCGGCGCCCAGGCGAAAACCGCTGATGCGATCGGCCTCAGCCCCCAGTGCCGACATCAGGATCACCGGGATCGAATGGCTCTGGCGCAGATGGGTCAGGATCGACAACCCGTCCAGCCCTGGCAGCAGAATGTCCATCAACACCACGTCGAACACCTGGTCGCGCGCCATCTGCAGGCCTTGCTGGCCGTTCTGGCACCAGGTGACATGGAAACCACAGCGCCCCAGGTGCTCATGGACATAAGCGCCCAGCACGGGGTCATCTTCGATGGTCAGGATACTGGGTAGGCCAGTTGCTACAGGATTCATTAGTATCTGCAAGTCATTCTCAATGACTGATTATTCAAGATAACCCCGCAGCAGGCAATCGCCACTGGCCGCCAAATGCCTTCAAGATTGCCGTATGTCATTAATTTGCAAGATTCCTCGCCGCGCAAATGGCTACACTGCGCAGGTGGCGCGGGCCGGATGCCCGCGCAATTCCGTAGATATCAATGTGGTAGCAGGAGAGTGGCGTGCTGACAAGAATGGGGATAAAAGGCCGCGTACTGTTGCTGACCTTATTACCGACCAGCCTGATGGCCTCGTTGCTGGGCGGTTATTTCACCTGGATGCAGCTCTCGGAACTGCAGACCCAATTGCTGCAACGCGGCGAAATGATCGCCGAACAGTTGGCGCCCCTGGTCGCGCCCGCCCTCAGTGCGCGCAACACCGATTTGCTCGAGCGCATCGCCACTCAATCCCTGGAACAGCCGGACGTGCGTGCCGTGTCTTTCCTCAGCCCGGATCGCGCGCCCCTCGCCCACGCCGGCCCGACCATGCTCAACCAGCCGCCGGTCGGTAACAGCTCCCATTTATTGCAGCGCACCGGCAATGACGCCACCCGCTATTTGCTGCCGGTGTTTGGCCGTCACCGCAACCTCGCCGGCGAACTGATCCCGGATGAAGCCGACCGCCTGCTGGGTTGGGTCGAGGTGGAACTGTCCCACAACGGTATGTTGCTGCGTGGCTACCGCAGCCTGTTCGCCAGCTTGTTGCTGATCGCCATCGGCCTGATCTGCACCGCGGCGCTGGCACTGCGCATCAGCCGCACCATCAACTCGCCCATCGGCCAGATCAAGCAAGCCGTGGCCCAACTCAAGGACGGCAACCTGGAAACCCGTTTGCCGCCCTTGGGCAGCCAGGAACTGGACCAACTCGCCTCGGGCATCAACCGCATGGCCGAGACCTTGCAGAACGCCCAGGAAGAACTGCAACACAGCATCGACCAAGCCACCGAAGACGTGCGCCAGAACCTGGAAACCATCGAGATCCAGAACATCGAGCTGGACCTGGCGCGCAAGGAGGCCCTGGAGGCCAGCCGCATCAAGTCGGAGTTCCTGGCCAACATGAGCCATGAAATCCGCACCCCGCTCAACGGCATTCTCGGTTTTACCCATTTGCTGCAAAAAAGCGAGCTGACCCCGCGCCAGCTCGACTACTTGGGCACCATCGAAAAGTCCGCCGACAACCTGCTGGGCATCATCAACGAGATCCTCGACTTCTCGAAAATCGAGGCCGGCAAACTGGTGCTCGACAGCATCCCGTTCAACCTGCGCGACTTGCTGCAAGACACCCTGACCATCCTCGCCCCCGCCGCCCATGCCAAACAGCTGGAACTGGTGAGCCTGGTGTACCGCGACACGCCACTGGCGCTGGTGGGTGATCCGTTGCGCCTCAAGCAGATCCTTACCAACCTGATCAGCAACGCGATCAAGTTCACCCGCGAAGGCACCATTGTCGCCCGGGCGATGATCGAGGACGAGCAGGAAGACAGCGTGCAATTGCGCATCAGCGTGCAGGACACCGGCATCGGCCTGTCCAGCCAGGACGTGCGCGCGCTGTTCCAGGCCTTCAGCCAGGCCGACAACTCGCTGTCGCGCCAACCCGGCGGCACGGGGTTGGGGCTGGTGATTTCCAAGCGCCTGATCGAACAGATGGGCGGTGAAATCGGCGTCGACAGCACGCCAGGCGAAGGCTCGGAATTCTGGATCAGCCTGAACCTGCCCAAGACCCGTGACGATGTCGAAGACCTGCCTTCCGCGCCGCTGCTGGGCCATCGCGTGGCGGTGCTGGAAAACCACGAATTGGCACGCCAGGCGCTGCAACATCAACTGGAAGACTGCGGCCTGGAAGTCACGCCGTTCAATAGCCTGGAAAGCCTGACCAACGGCATTACCAGCGCCCATCAGACTGAGCAGGCCATTGACCTTGCGGTGCTCGGCGTGACCGCCAATGACATTCCGCCCGAGCGCCTCAACCAGCATCTATGGGACCTCGAACATTTGGGCTGCAAAGTGCTGGTGCTGTGCCCGACCACCGAACAGATGCTGTTCAACCAATCCGTGCCCAATCCCAACAGCCAATTGCAGGCCAAACCGGCGTGCACACGCAAGCTGCGTCGCGCGCTGTCCGACCTGATCAGCCCGCGCCCTTCGCGCAGCGAACCGGGCGAGCCGTTGTCCAGCCGCGCGCCGCGTGTGCTGTGCGTGGACGACAACCCGGCGAACTTGCTACTGGTACAGACCCTGCTGGAAGACATGGGCGCACGGGTGCGCGCCGTGGAAAGCGGGTATGCCGCCATCGACGCGGTGAAACAGGACACCTTCGACCTCGTGCTGATGGACGTGCAAATGCCCGGCATGGACGGCCGCCAGAGCACCGAAGCGATCCGCCAGTGGGAAAGCGAGCGCAGCGGCACGCCATTGCCGGTGGTCGCTCTCACCGCCCACGCAATGGCCAACGAAAAACGCGCCTTGCTGCAAAGCGGCATGGACGATTACCTGACCAAACCCATCAGCGAGCGGCAACTGGCCCAAGTCGTGTTGAAGTGGACCGGCCTGGCGCTGCGTAATCAAGGCCCGGAACGTGCAACGGATGGCCTCGGCCCCGGCGTACAAGTGCCCGTACTGGACCATGAAGAGGGCCTGCGCCTGGCCGCCGGCAAGGCTGATCTGGCGGCGGACATGCTCGCCATGTTGCTCGCCTCCCTGGAGGCCGACCGACTCGCCATCACCCTTGCCCGTGACGCCAATGACAACAACGCCCTGATCGAACGCGTGCACCGCCTGCACGGCGCCACCCGTTACTGCGGCGTACCGCAGTTGCGGGCTGCGTGCCACCGCGCCGAAACCCTGCTCAAGCAGGACGACGCCAAGGCCCAGCATGCGTTGGACGAACTGGACATGGCCATTGCCCGACTCGCCAGTGAAGCGCGGGTCAACGCCTGACTTTTTACAGGAACAGGCTTTTGTGGTGAGCGAGCTTGCCTCGCGCGGGGCAAGCCCGCTCACCACAAAAGCCTGCTCATTCATTTGTAATTGCAGGGAGCTTTTCCATGCGCGTCATTCTTTTCAGCAGCCAGACCTACGACCGCGACAGTTTTCTCGGCGAACCCCTGCCGCCCGGCCTGGAACTGCAGTTCCAGCCCGCCCGCCTCAACCTCGACACCGCGGCCCTTGCCGAGCATCACGACGTGGTCTGCGCCTTTATCAACGACGACCTCAGCGCCCCGGTCCTGGAGCACCTGGCCAAGGGCGGCACGCGGTTGATCGCGCTGCGTTCGGCGGGCTACAACCATGTGGACCTGGCCGCCGCCAAGCGCCTGGGCCTGACCATCGTGCGCGTGCCGGCGTATTCGCCCCATGCGGTGGCCGAGCATGCGGTCGCGCTGATCCTCGCCCTCAACCGTCGCCTGCACCGCGCCTATAACCGCACCCGCGACGGTGATTTCAGCCTGCACGGCCTCACCGGTTTCGACCTGGTGGGCAAGACCGTCGGCGTGGTCGGCACCGGGCAGATCGGTGCCACCTTCGCCAAGATCATGGCCGGCTTCGGTTGCCAGTTACTCGCCTACGACCCCTTCCCCAACCCGCAAGTGCAGGCCCTGGGCGCGCGCTACGTGAGCCTGCCCGAACTGCTGGACCAGGCGCAGATCATCAGCCTGCATTGCCCGCTGACGGCCGACAGCAAGCACTTGATCAATGCCCGTTCCCTGGCGCAGATGCAGCCAGGCGCGATGCTGATCAACACCGGTCGCGGCGGTCTGGTGGACACCCCGGCGCTGATCGAAGCGCTCAAGGACGGTCAGCTCGGCTACTTGGGGCTGGATGTGTATGAAGAAGAAGCCCAGCTGTTCTTCGAAGACCGCTCCGACCTGCCCCTACAGGACGACGTCCTCGCGCGCCTGCTGACCTTCCCCAACGTGATCATCACCGCCCACCAGGCGTTTCTCACCCGCGAAGCCCTGGCGGCCATCGCCGGCACCACCTTGGCCAACATCGCGGCCTGGGCCGACGGCCAGGCGCGGAACCTTGTCGAAGGATGATCAGCGGTCACATACCAGGCTCATGATGAGCCAGCACCCGTGATAGGATGCCGCGCCTATTTGGAGGATCCATGGCCGAACACGATTTCCGCTTCAGTTTGCTGAGCCCGCAACACACCCTGATCGAATGCCGCGCCCTGGTGCCGGGCCGTTACCAGGTCACCGGCAACGGTGGTTCGATCAAGCATGGCGACGTGTTGATCGTCTCCCTGCGCGGCAGTAAAACCCTGTCGATGCGCCTCACCGTCGAAGGTGATGCGCGCTACTCCATCCGCCCGGCGGGCCAGTGGGTCGCCATGGCCCAGGGGCCGAAATTCGGCGAGTTGGAGATTCACACCTGGAAGGTCAACTGCGACAGCTGCGATGCGGTGTTGGAGTTCGAATTTGCGGTGGAAACCAAGCTGACCAAAGCGCCGCTGCAACCCGCCGCCAATGCACGCATTGCCGAATTGGGCTGGGCCAGCGAGGGCGACAAGCACCGCTGCCCGAAATGCCAAAAGGCCGCGCAATGAAAGGCCTGCTTCTGCTCGCCGCCGTCGGAGCGGCCCTGGCGGGCTGCGCCGGGGATGCAGTCAAGCTCAAGCAGGATCACAGCTACGTGGTCGAATGGATTGGTGAACGGCCGCTGATGGACTACGCGCACCTGACCGTCACCCTCGGCGCCGATGGCCGTGCCTACGGCAACGGCGGCTGCAACCACTGGTTCGCGCCCTACACCGTCGACGGCGAAAAGCTCAGCTTCGGCCAGATCGGCAGCACCCGTAAACTCTGCGCCGAGGCCTTGATGGAGCAGGAACACCGCTTCTTCCAGGCCCTGCAAGGGGTGCAGCGCTGGGACATCTCGCCGATCGAACAGACGCGGTTCTGGCCGGCCGAAGGCAAGCCGATTCGTCTGTGGCTGGAAGAAGGCTAACCCTAGCCTTTCACGATCAAAATGTGGGAGCGGGCTTGCTCGCTCCCACATTTGTTTTGAGTGGCTGCTTTACCCGCGCAAGGCCTTGAGTTTTGCCAATACGCCTTCCGCCGTTTGCTCACCCATCAACGTCTCACGCACCTTGCCCTTGTCATCGATGATGTAGGTCACCGGCAACGCTTCGCTGCGCGGGATATCGAAGATCTCTTCCGGATTCTGCGCCAGCACCGTGAACTTGATGCCCAGCTTGTCGCTGGCGGCTTTCAGCTCTTCGCCCTGCACGTTGTCGAAGTTGACCCCGAATACGCCCACGTTCTGCGCCTTCAGTTGCTCGGCCAAGGCATTGAGCTCGGGGATTTCCGTGCGGCACGGACCACACCATTCGGCCCAGTAGTTGACCACCAGCCACTGCTTGTCCAAGCGTTCGGAAGCCACCTTCTTGCCATATTGGTCAACGCCGTAATCGTTACCGCAGCCGCTGAGCAGCAGGGTTGTGATGATCGCCAATGCACCGATCAGTCGCCTTGTCATGGGGTAATCCTTCGCAAAAATGAACGTTGGCTGCGACCTATCGCCTCTTACGGTTTAAGGACAGGTCGCTGCGCGGGTAGAATACCCGCCACCTTACGCAAGATGCGACCCGCACATGACCGATCTGACGCTTTATCACAACCCGCGCTGCTCGAAATCCCGCGGTGCGCTGGAACTGCTCGAAGCCCGCGGCCTTACCCCCAACGTGGTGCGCTACCTGGAAACCCCGCTGAACGCCGCGCAATTAAAGGCGCTGCTGGGCAAGCTGGGCATCAGCGCCCGCCAACTGCTGCGCACCGGCGAAGATGAATACAAGGCGCTCAACCTCGCCGACGCCAGCCTCAGCGAAGCGCAGTTGATTGCCGCCATCGCCGAGCACCCGAAGCTGATGGAACGCCCGATCCTGGAAACCGCCGATAAAGCCATCATTGGCCGTCCGCCGGAAAACGTGCTGGAGATCCTGCCGTGACGTCGCCCTATGTGCTAGTGCTGTATTACAGCCGCAATGGCTCGGTGAGCGAAATGGCCCGGCAGATCGCCCGGGGCATCGAGCAAGGCGGTATGGAAGCGCGACTGCGCACCGTGCCGGCGATCTCCACCGAGTGCGAAGCCGTGGCGCCAAGCATCCCGGACGAAGGCGCGCTGTACGCCAGCCTGGATGACCTGAAGCACTGCTCCGGCCTGGCCCTCGGCAGCCCGACCCGTTTCGGCAACATGGCAGCGCCGCTCAAGTATTTCATCGACGGCACCAGCAACCTATGGCTCACCGGCGCCCTCGTCGGCAAGCCGGCCGGGGTGTTCACCTCCACCGCCAGCCTGCACGGCGGTCAGGAAACCACGTTGATGTCGATGCTGCTGCCGCTGCTGCACCACGGCATGCTGATCACCGGCCTGCCCTACAGCGAACAAGCGCTGCTCGATACCCAGGGCGGTGGCACCCCGTATGGCGCCAGCCATCACGCCGGCCCCGATGGCAAGCGCATGCTCGATCAACATGAAATCGCCCTGTGCCGCGCCCTTGGCCTGCGCCTGGCGACTACCGCTACCTTGCTGGAGAGCGGCAGTGGCCAGAAAGCCTAAGGTCCTGCCACCCCAAGCGTGGCTCGAGCCGCGGGTCAAGCTGGCACGCGTGCTCAGCCTGCTGGCGTTTTTGGGCCTGGTGGGTCTGCTGTGCGTGTATTACCTGTTCGTCGCCGACCTGCATGGCGCGCGGCCTTGGGTGATCCTGCTGATCGAACTGGTGCCGCTGCTGGTGCTGACGCCGGGCATGCTGACGGGCAGCGCGCGCGGGCATTCGTGGATGTGCTTTGTGGTGAACCTGTATTTCATCAAGGGCGCGCTGGCGGCGTACGACCCGAACCGGCAGTGGTTCGGGGTGCTGGAGATGCTGGCAAGCCTGGCGGTGTTTTGTACGGCGTTGTTGTATGTGCGCTGGCGGCATCAATTAAATCGCCGCCTGGCTGAAGCCCGGGTCGCCTGAAAGTCAGTCTTCGCGAGCAAGCCCGCTCCCACACGGGGATGCGTTCCAAATGTGGGAGCGGGCTTGCTCGCGAAGGCATCACCCCGGTCTCAATGATTCACTGTGTAGGCCAGCATCATCGACAACTGGCACATCGGCCGCCCACTCTCGGCGTGCCATTGGTTGAACGCGCCCTGCACCGTCGCCAAGTCGCGCAGGCTGGTCGGTGCCTTGTCGACGATCTTCTGCGCGTTCAACGCCGCCACCACGTCATAACTCGGCACAAAAGTGTCCTTGCCGACCATGCGCAAGAAGCGCGGTGCTGATAGCCCGCCGAGCTGATGTCCGTGCTTGCTCAGGTACTTCCATAGCCCGACGATATCAGTCACCGGCCAATCGGCGATAAACGCGCCGAAGCTGCCCTTCTCCTGCTCGATGTCGAGGATCATCTGCGCATTGCGCGGCACGCTCTTGAGCTTGCCCAGGTGACGGATGATGCTGGTGTCCTGCATCAAGCGCTCCAGGTGCTCAGCGCCCATCAACACGACTTTTTCCGGGTCGAAGCCGAAAAACACCTTTTCGAACGCTGGCCACTTGGCATCCACCACGCTGTGCTTCAAGCCCGCACGAAACACGCGCAGCGCCAGGGTCGACAGGTAGCGATCATCGCTGATCTTGCGCAGTTGCGCCGGGGTCTTGGCTACAGGCAGATGGGCTTCCAGCTCGGCTGCCGAACCGAAGCGGTTCAGACAGTATTCGTGAAGCCACTTGTAATCGCGCATGCCCTCTCCTGGCAGTTGAATTGATAACGGCGCCCGCGAGCGCCGTGTGTCAGAGCATTGAAATGGCTCAGAGGTTCACCACATTGACGAAGCGCGAGGCGGCGGTTTCATCAATTTTCAGGCTGGTGAAGTCGAACAGGTTGCGGTCAGCCAACTGCGACGGCTGCACATTCTGCAGGCTGCGGAAGATGCTTTCGGTGCGGCCTGGGGTCTTGCGCTCCCAGTCCACCAGCATTTCCTTGACCACCTGGCGCTGCAGGTTTTCCTGGGAGCCACACAGGTTGCACGGAATGATCGGGAATTGCTTGAAGTCGGAGTAGGCCTGGATGTCCTTCTCGTTGCAATACGCCAGCGGGCGGATCACCACGTTACGCCCGTCATCGGCGCGCAGCTTGGGCGGCATGGCCTTGAGCGAGCCGTTGAAGAACATATTGAGGAAAAAGGTCTCAACGATATCGTCGCGGTGGTGACCCAGGGCCATCTTGGTCGCGCCGATTTCATCTGCGAAGGTGTACAGCGTGCCACGGCGCAGGCGCGAGCACAGCGAGCAGGTGGTCTTGCCTTCCGGAATCAGTTCCTTGACCACCGAGTAGGTGTCTTTCTCGACGATGTGGTACTCGACGCCCAACTCCTTGAGGTAGGCCGGCAGCACATGCTCAGGGAAGCCCGGTTGTTTCTGGTCCATGTTGACGGCAACGATCTCGAACCGGATCGGCGCGACCTTTTGCAGGTGCAGCAGCACGTCGAGCATTGTGTAACTGTCTTTGCCGCCGGAGAGGCAGACCATGACCTTGTCGCCGTCCTCGATCATGTTGAAATCGGCGACCGCTTCACCGGCCAGGCGACGCAGGCGTTTTTGCAGTTTGTTCTGGTTGACCGTAAGAGTGCCCATGGCGCTTGGATCCGCTAGAGGTGTGTGACGAAAAGCCGGGTATTTTACGCAAAAAAACCATCAAAAGGGCCAGCGGTAAAAGACCCCACCGCGATTAAGCCCAATGTTTACAGCGCAATTTGCTCTAAAGGCCCTACAGTTATTCCGGTCATCACTTCCTATACTGCGACTAGAGGTCGCACATCTATCCAGACCTTTGAGGCCATTTGGCCCGTGGGCGCTCCGATGGGGGGCGATGGTAATAACGACAGGAGTGACTGGCATGATCCATCACGTCGTGGGGCTGTTTACCCATCCCGACCAGGAATGGCGGGAAATCCGTGGCGATAAAGAAGAAAGCATCGGCCACATGTACCTCACTCACACCTTGATTCTTGCGGCGATCCCTGCCGTTTCCGCCTTTATCGGCACCACCCAGGTCGGCTGGGTCATCGGCAATCGTGCGCCGGTGATGCTGACCCAGGAAAGCGCCTTGTGGATGACCATCATGTCCTACGCCGCCATGCTCGGTGGCGTGGCGGTGATGGGGGCGTTCATTCACTGGATGGCGCGCACCTACGACGCCAATCCCAGCATGGCACGCTGCGTGGCCTTTGCCACCTACACCGCTACGCCGCTGTTTATCGGTGGGCTGGCCGCACTCTATCCGCATATGTGGCTGGGCATGGTCGTGGGCACGGCGGCCATCTGCTACACGGTGTACTTGCTCTATGTGGGGCTGCCGACCTTCATGAACATCGACCCGGATGAAGGCTTCCTGTTTTCCAGCTCGGTTCTGGCCGTGGGCCTGGTGGTACTGGTGGCGATCATGGCGTTTACCGTGATCGTCTGGGGGCTGGGCGTGGGCCCGATCTACACCAACTGACCGTTTAAAACCTTAGGCAAAGCCACCGCAAGGTGGCTTTGTGCATCATGCATGACCATTCGGCGCCTGACAGATTCGGAAACACCCAGCTTTGCGGCATACTGGACGTCTCTGGAGATATGTACAGCATGCCCGAGCAACTCAATACCCGCGTCGAAGATTGTTTCCTACAAGCCGAATCCTTTTTCAAACGAAGCTTCAAACGCCCCCAGGTCAGCCTCAAGCTGCGGGGCCAGAAGGCCGGTGTCGCGCATTTGCACGAGAACCTGCTGCGTTTCAACCCACAGTTGTACCGTGAAAACAGCCAACACTTCCTGAAACAGACCGTTGCCCATGAAGTGGCGCACCTGATTGCCCACCAATTATTTGGCGAACGCATCCAGCCCCATGGCGAGGAATGGCAATTGATCATGCGCGGGGTTTACGAACTGCCGCCGGATCGTTGCCACACTTATGAAGTTAAGCGTCGCCAGGTGACTCGCTATATCTACCGATGCCCGTGTGCGGACAGTGACTTTCCGTTCTCGTCACAACGCCATGGCATGGTGGCTCAGGGGCGGCGGTATTTGTGCAGGCGGTGCCGGCAGACCTTGGTGTTTACGGGGGAAACGCGGGTGGAGTGACCTCTTCCGTAGAAGCTGGCTTGCCGGCGATGGCGCCCTCAAGATCGCCATCGCCGGCAAGCCGGCTCCTACAGAATTGTGCCGTTTTTTCGCCAGGCGTCTATCCGCTGAACACTGAATCCCAACTCCGCCAGCACTTCGTCACTGTGCGCCCCCACCTCGACACCGATATGTCGGGGCGGCGGCAAACCCTCGGAAAACTTCAAAGGACAGGCCAGTTGCGCCTGAGTCGACCCATCGCCCCGTGGCACCTGGCTGACCAATTGCCGCGACTTGAGCTGTGGATGCTCCACCGCCTCACTCAGGCTCAGCACCGGCTCCACGCACGCATCCACCGCGGCGAACAGCGCGCACAGCTCATCAAAGCTGCGCTTTTCAAATTCAACTTGCAGCGCCACCTTGAGCTTGGGCGATAAACCCAGCGCCGCCAACTCCGGCCGCCCCAGCGCCGCGCAGAGCTGCTGCATAAACCCGGGCTCCAGGCTGCCCACCGACATCCAGCGGCCATCCCGCGAGCGGTAGTAATCGTAAAAGCTGCCGCCATTGAGCACATGACTTTCCCGCTCCGGCTCCACCCCGCACGCCAGGTAACCCGCGCCTGCCATGGCGTTCAGGCTGAACGAGCAGTCGGTCATGCTCACATCCAGGTATTGACCAACACCGCTCTGCTGCCGCGCGATCACCGCCGCGAGCAACCCCACCACCGCATGCAGCGAACCACCGCCCACATCCGCTACTTGCACGCCCAATGGCAGCGGCCCGCTGTCCTGGCGCCCGGTGTAGCTGGCCACGCCGGCCAATGCCAGGTAGTTGATGTCGTGCCCGGCGCGGTCCTTATAGGGCCCCGTCTGGCCGTAGCCGGTGATCGATACATAAATCAGCCGGGGATTGATCGACTTCAATGCCTCATAACCCAAACCCAGGCGCTCCATCACCCCAGGGCGGAATTGTTCAAGCAGGATGTCGTAGTCCTTCACCAGCGCCCGCACGATCTCCAGCGCCTCGACCTGCTTGAGGTCCAGCGCCAGGCTGCGTTTATTGCGGTTGAGGTAGGCGTGGCTGGCCGATGTGCCCTGATCATGGGGCGGCAGCACTCGCAACAGGTCCATGCGCGTAGGCGACTCGATACGCAGCACCTCGGCGCCCATGTCCGCCAGCATCAGGGAGGCAAACGGGCCGGGCAGCAGGGTGGAAAAATCCAGCACTTTGAGGGACGCCAAGGGACCTGACATGGGCACTCCATTTCCGTTTCGACTGCCCACAGACTAGGCAGCCCTGCGCCTGCCGGCAATCGCCGAAACAGTCACCGACAGTGACCGTTTTGATCACGGCGGGCTTTTTCGTGGCGGCGGCTTTATCATTGGCCCACGTTTGCTTGCAGAGTGTTCCATGAAGTTTGCGATTGCCCTGTTTTCCGCCGCCCACGCGCCCTCCTCGCGCCGCGCCCTGCTGTTCGCCCAGGCGGCGCTGGCCGGCGGGCACGAGATTGTGCGGTTGTTTTTCTATCAGGACGGCGTGTACAGCGCGTCCAACAACATCGTCGCGCCCCAGGATGAGCAAGACATCGCCCGCCAATGGCGTGAGTTTGTCAGCCAGCACCAGCTTGATGGCGTGGTGTGCATTGCCGCTGCGTTACGCCGTGGCGTTCTCAACCAGGAGGAAGCCACGCGGTATCAGCGCACAGCGGTGAATCTGGATGCGCCCTGGGCGCTGTCTGGCCTGGGGCAATTACATGATGCGATCCAGGATGCCGACCGCCTGATCTGTTTTGGAGGGCCGTGAGATGTCTAAATCCTTATTGGTGATCAGCCGTCAGGCACCGTGGTCCGGGCCGAGCGCACGGGAAGCGCTGGACATCGTGCTGGCCGGTGGCGCGTTCGATCTGCCCATCGGCTTGCTGTTCATGGATGACGGCGTGTTCCAGCTCGCTGCGCACCAGAACGCCAAGGCCGTGCAACAAAAGGACCTCAGTGCCAACCTGCAGGCACTGGGGCTGTTCGGCATCGACGATGTATTTGTCTGCCGCCACAGCATGGCCGTGCGTGGCTTGACGCCGCCCACCGAGGCGCATCCGTTGAGCAACGATGCGATTTCCCAATTGATTGACCGTTACGACCAGGTGATTACCCTCTGATGTCGACTTTACACGTGGTGTCTCACTCCCCGTTTTCCGATAGTCGCCTCGACAGCTGCCTGCGTATCTGCGGCGCCGAGGACGCGATCCTGCTGTGCGGCGACGGCGCCTATGGGCTCCACGCCCCCGCCCTGCACACCAAGGGCGTGAAGGTGTTTGTGCTGGCCGAAGACATGCAGGCGCGCAATCTGCCGCTGCCGGACTGGGCCGACAGCGTGGACTACCCAGGTTTCGTGCAACTGTCGATCGACTACGACAAGGTCAACACCTGGCTATGAACACCCTGACCGTAGGCGCACGTACCCTGGAACTGGACAAGGACGGTTATTTGGCCGACCTGAACGACTGGTCCGCAGAGGTCGCCCATGCCCTGGCTGCCGCCGAGGCGCTGGAACTCACCCCGGCCCACTGGGAAATCCTCGCACTGCTGCGCCAGTTCTATGCCGAATTCCAGCTGTCCCCGGCTACGCGTCCGCTGATCAAGTACACCGCCTTGAAGCTCGGCCCGGAAAAGGGCAACAGCCTGCACCTCAACAAACTGTTCAACGGCACTCCCGCCAAACTCGCCGCCAAGCTGGCGGGCCTGCCCAGGCCGACGAATTGCTTATGACCGATTTTGCCCCACTGACCCTTGAAACCCCTGCCGAACATCCGTTTGCGCAGTTCGTGCGCATCCTGGGCAAAGGCAAGCGCGGCGCGCGCAACCTCACCCGCGAGGAAGCCCGCGAAGCCATGGGCATGTTGCTCGACGAAAAGGTCGAAGACACCCAGCTCGGCGCTTTCCTGATGCTGTTGCGCCACAAGGAAGAAAGCCCGGAAGAACTCGCCGGCTTCACCGAAGCCGTGCGCGAACGCCTGGATGCCCCGGCGCTGAACGTGGATGTCGACTGGCCGACCTATGCCGGCAAGAAGCGTCATCTGCCGTGGTATCTGCTGGCGGCCAAATGCCTGGCGCAGAACGGTGTGCGCATCCTTATGCACGGTGGCGGCGCGCATACGGCCGGACGGCTGTACACCGAGCAATTGCTCGAAGGCTTGCAGATCCCACTGTGCCGCAACTGGCAGCAGGTCGAGGCGGCTTATGCGCAAGGCAACCTGGCGTTTATCCCGCTGGGCGACTGGGCGCCACAGTTGCAGCGCATGATCGACCTGCGCAACACCCTGGGTCTGCGCTCGCCAATCCATTCCCTGGCGCGTTTGCTCAATCCCTTGAATGCGCGTCTGGGCCTGCAGAGTATTTTCCATCCGGGTTACCAGGGCGTGCACCGCGATGCCAGCGGCTTGCTCGGCGACAACGTGATCGTGGTGAAGGGCGACGGCGGCGAGATCGAGATCAACCCCGACTCGGCCAGCCACCTGTACGGCACCACGGGCGGCGAAAGTTGGGACGAAGAGTGGCCCGCCCTCTCCGCCCAGCGTCACGTCAAGCCGGCCACGCTCGAACCTGAGCACCTGAAGGCGTTGTGGCGCGGCGACGTCGAAGACAGCTATCCGCAACTGGCCTTGATCGCGACCATGGCCCTGGCCTTGCGTGGCCTGGGCCATTCACGGGAACAGGCGTTTGTCCTGGCCCAGCAATACTGGGATGCGCGGGAAAAATCGATTTAATCGATAATTAACCCCCGGTCTTTGCGCTTTTAAATCGAACTCAGCCCTTTAGACTGGCCTCCAACGCTTATTAGCCAAGGAGCCAGTCATGGGTTTGCTGATCGAAGGACACTGGAAAGACCAGTGGTACGAAAGTAGCGCAGACGGCGCATTCCAACGGGAACAGGCGCAACGCCGCAACTGGGTGACCGCCGACGGCGCGCCAGGCCCGAGTGGCGAAGGTGGATTCAAGGCCGAGGCCGGTCGCTACCACCTCTATGTCTCTCTCGCCTGCCCGTGGGCCCATCGCACCCTGATTCTGCGCAAGCTCAAAGGACTGGAAAGCCTGATCGACGTGTCCGTGGTCAGTTGGCTGATGCTGGAAAACGGCTGGACCTTCGACAAGGCTCACGGTTCGACCGGCGACAAGCTGGATGATTTCGACTTCATGCACCAGCGCTACACGGCTGACACGGCCGACTACACCGGGCGCGTCACCGTGCCGGTACTGTGGGACAAGAAGCTCAAGCGCATCGTCAGCAATGAATCGGCGGAGATCATCCGCATGTTCAACAGCGCGTTTAATCAATTGACCGGTAATACCCTGGACTTCTACCCCGAGCCGCTGCGCGCAACCATCGACGCGCTGAACGAGCGCATTTACCCCGCCGTGAACAACGGCGTGTATCGCGCAGGCTTTGCCACCTCGCAGCAGGCGTATGAACATGCGTTCGATGATGTGTTTGCGGAGCTGGATCATCTGGAGCAGCACTTAAGCGACCACCGTTACCTGGCCGGCGAATACCTGACCGAGGCGGAGGTGCGGCTGTTCACCACGCTGATTCGCTTTGATGCGGTGTATTACAGCCACTTCAAATGCAACCTGCGCAGGATTGCGGATTATCCGAACCTGTCGAATTGGTTGAGGGAGATGTACCAGTGGCCGGGCGTGGCCGAGACGGTGGATTTCGCGCACATCAAAGGGCATTACTATGCCAGCCACCGTACGATCAATCCGACGGGGATTGTGCCGAAGGGGCCGTTGCAGCGATTTGATGGACAGCATGATCGGGCACAACTGAACGGCAAAAGTGTCTGGAGCTGATCAGTCACTGTGGTGAGCGGGCTTGCCCCGCGCTGGGCTGCGCAGCAGCCCCCAAAACCAGACGCCGAGTTCTTTCTGAAAGAACTCGGCGTTTTTTAGTAGGGCTGCTTCGCAGCCCAGCGCGGGGCAAGCCCGCTCACCACAGAAAGCCTGCTCTCCACAGCAGGCTTACCGGCCACCATAGCGTTCTCAGACCTGGGACTGTGCGCCTTCAAACCACTTGAGCTTCTCGCGCAACACCACCACCTCACCGACGATCACCAGTGTCGGCGCATGCACTTCATGCTCCGCCACCATGCGTGGCAGATCCGCCAGGGTGCCGGTAAACACGCGCTGGTTGGACGTGGTGCCCTGCTGGATCAACGCTGCAGGGGTATCCGATGCACGGCCATGCTTGATCAGTTGTTCGCAGATGATCGGCAAGCCAATCAAACCCATGTAGAACACCAGGGTCTGCGAAGGCCCCACCAGGTCATCCCAGGGCAGGTCCGACGTCCCGTCCTTTAAATGCCCGGTAATGAAACGTACGGACTGCGCATAGTCACGGTGAGTCAGCGGAATCCCGGCATACGCCGCGCAACCGCTGGCCGCCGTGATCCCCGGCACCACCTGGAACGGGATGCCGTGGGCCGCCAATTCCTCGATCTCTTCGCCCCCCCGGCCAAAGATGAACGGATCGCCACCCTTGAGGCGCAGCACGCGCTTGCCTTGCTTGGCCAGGTCCACCAATTGCTGGTTGATCTGGTCTTGCGGCACGGCGTGATCGGCGCGGCGTTTGCCGACGTATACACGCTCGGCGTCACGGCGGCACAGCTCGAGAATCGCGGGCGCTACGAGCCGGTCATACAGCACCACATCGGCTTGCTGCATCAGGCGCAGGGCGCGGAAGGTCAGCAGGTCGGGATCACCCGGGCCTGCACCCACCAAGTAGACTTCGCCGGGTGCATTCGGCGGTGCGCCGTTGACCTTTTCGATCAACAGGCGCTCAGCTTCATCGCCCTGTCCAGCCAATTGGCGGTCGGCAATCGGGCCTTGGAAGACCTCTTCCCAGAATGCGCGGCGCTGCTGCACATCCGGGTACAAACCTTTAACCTGAGCACGAAACCGCGCCGCCAACCCGGCCAACTGGCCGTAAGTGGACGGAATCCAGGTTTCCAGCTTGGCCCGGATCAGGCGCGCCAGCACCGGCGCATCGCCGCCGCTGGACACCGCGATCACCAAGGGTGAACGGTCGACAATCGCCGGGAAGATCACGCTGCACAAGGCCGGCGCATCCACCACATTGACCGGCACGCAACGGCGCTTGGCATCGCTGGACACTTGCGCGTTCAACGGCTCGTCGTCTGTGGCCGCGATGATCAAGGTGCAACCGTCGAGGTCCGCCTCCTGATAACCGCGCAAAATCAGTTCCCCGCCACTGCCCAGTACCAGCTCTTTGAGCTGGTCTTCGATCTGGGGAGCAACCACCCGCAGCAACGCACCGGCATCGGCCAGCAGCCGGGATTTGCGCAAGGCAATCTCCCCGCCACCGACGACCAACACACGACTGCCGCGCAGGTTATGAAACAGCGGCAGAAATTCCATTTAGCGGATGACCTCAACGCCCGCCATGTAAGGCTTGAGCACTTCCGGTACACGGATCGAGCCGTCAGCCTGCTGGTAGTTTTCCAGCACCGCCACCAGAGTACGGCCTACGGCCAAACCGGAACCGTTGAGGGTGTGGACCAGCTCCGGCTTGCCGGTTTCCGGGTTACGGAAGCGCGCTTGCATGCGACGGGCCTGGAAATCACCGCAGTTGGAGCACGACGAAATCTCGCGGTACTTGTCCTGGCTCGGCACCCACACTTCGAGGTCGTAGGTCTTCACGGCGCTGAAACCCATGTCGCCGGTGCAAAGTGCCAGCACGCGGTACGGCAGCTCCAGCAGTTGCAGGACGCGCTCGGCGTTGGCGGTCAGGCCTTCCAGGGCCTCCATGGAAGTCGACGGCTCGACCACCTGCACCATCTCGACTTTGTCGAACTGGTGTTGGCGGATCATGCCGCGGGTGTCGCGGCCCGACGCACCGGCTTCGCTGCGGAAGCACGGGCTGTGGGCCACGAACTTGATCGGCAGTTGCTTGGCATCAAGAATTTCGCCGGCGACGATGTTGGTCAACGACACTTCGGCGGTCGGGATCAGGTACAGGTCGGCTTCGCCGTCCCGGCTGATCTTGAACAGGTCTTCTTCGAACTTCGGCAACTGGCTGGTGCCCATCAGCGCCGGCGCCTGCACCAGGTACGGGGTGTAGGCTTCCTCGTAACCGTGTTCGCCGGTGTGCAGGTTGATCATGAACTGCGCCAGGGCACGGTGCATGCGCGCGATCGGACCGCGCAGCAAGGCAAAGCGCGCGCCGGACATCTTGGCGGCAGTTTCGAAATCCAGGCCGCCGGTCAATTCGCCCAGGGCAACGTGGTCCTTGATCTCGAAATCAAAGGCGGTTGGCGTACCCCAACGGCGCACTTCAACGTTGCCGTCTTCGTCTGCGCCAATCGGCACGGATTCGTGCGGGATGTTGGGGATGCCCAGCAGGATCGAATCCAGCTCGGTCTGGATCTTGTCCAGCTCGACCTTGCCGTCGGACAGCTCGGTGCCCATGCGCTCGACATCCGCCATCAGCGGGGCGATGTCTTCGCCGCGCTGCTTGGCCTGACCGATGGATTTGGAACGCGCATTACGCTCAGCCTGCAGTGCTTCGGTGCGGGTCTGGACGGTCTTGCGCTGTTCTTCCAGCGCTTCGATGCGCGCAACATCCAAGGCAAAGCCACGGGATGCCAGGCGGTCCGCTACGTCCTGAAGGTTGCTACGTAACAGTTTGGAATCGAGCATGTCGGTCTCTCGTTTATCAAAGTTTGGTCAAGGACAGGCCAGCCCAGGTGGCGAGCAGCCCGCCGAACACGCTGATGCCCAAGTACCCGAAGGCTATCAGGGCCTGCCCGCTTTCCAGCAGGCGCAGCGTATCCAGTGAAAAGGATGAAAAGGTCGTCAGACCGCCTACAAAGCCGACAATCAAGCCGGCGCGAATTTCAATCGGTACTTCCGGGCGCAACAGGAACCAGCCGTACAACAGCCCGATGATCAGGCAGCCGACCAGGTTGACCGCCAGGGTCGCCGCATAAAAATGCTTCGGCCAATTGGCGCTGACCCATGTGCCAGCGGCGAAACGCAATAATGTACCAGCGATGCCGGCTGCGGACACGGCAAGAATCGTCTTGAGCACTACTTTCTCCGCTGTCTGGGGCTGAGTCGATCGAGTTGGGCGAGGTGATTGAGCTTTTCGCCGATCTTCAGCTCCAGGCCACGGGGCACCGGCTGATAGAGCGGGAGTGGCTCAAGGTCATCGGGAAAGTAGTCTTCACCGGCCGCATAGGCATCCGGTTCATCGTGGGCGTAGCGGTATTCATCACCGTAGCCCAACTGTTTCATCAGCTTGGTCGGCGCGTTGCGCAGGTGCATCGGCACTTCGAGGGAGCCGTATTCGGCGGCGGCGCGCAGGGCGGACTTGAAGCCCATGTACACCGCATTGCTCTTCGGCGCGCAGGCCAGGTAGGTGATGGCCTGGGCCACCGCCAGCTCGCCTTCCGGGCTGCCGAGGCGCTCCTGCACGTCCCAGGCGGCGAGGCACAGGCTCAATGCGCGCGGGTCGGCGTTGCCGATGTCTTCGCTGGCCATACGCACGACGCGGCGTGCGAGGTAAAGCGGGTCGCAGCCGCCGTCGATCATGCGCGCGAACCAGTACAGCGCGCCGTCCGGGTTGGAGCCGCGCACGGATTTGTGCAGCGCCGATATCTGGTCGTAGAAGGCTTCGCCGCCCTTGTCGAAGCGCCGGCGCGTGTCGCCGAGCAGGCTTTGCAGGAGGTCGACGCCAATCTCGCTGCCGTCTTCGGCCAGGTCGGAGGCGTTCTCTACTAAGTTGAGAAAGCGGCGCCCATCGCCATCGGCGGCGGCAAGCAGAATCTTGAAGCCCTCTTCGCTCACACTCAGTTGCCGCTTGCCCAGCCCTTTGTCTTCATTCAGGGCACGGTGCAGCAACTTCTGCATCGCCGCTTCGTCCAGGCTTTTCAGCACATAGACCCGCGCACGCGACAGCAAGGCGTTGTTCAATTCAAACGAAGGGTTTTCCGTGGTGGCGCCGATAAAAATCAGCGTTCCATCTTCCACATAGGGTAGAAACGCATCCTGCTGTGACTTATTGAAACGATGCACTTCGTCGACAAACAGGATGGTGCGCTTACCGTACTGCCCGGCCTGCTGCTTGGCGACTTCCACCGCCTGGCGGATCTCCTTGACCCCCGCCAATACCGCCGAGACCGTTTCGAAGTGCGCATCCGAGACCTTCGCCAGCAGCCGCGCCAGGGTAGTCTTGCCCACCCCCGGCGGCCCCCAGAAAATCATCGAGTGCAGCGCACCCTGCTCCAGGGCTTCGCGCAAAGGCTTACCGCGAGCGAGCAGGTGTTCCTGACCGACGTACTCATCCAGGTTGGTCGAACGCAAGCGCGCGGCCAGGGGCTGGGCAATCGGGTCACTTCGAAACAGGTCCATGGGCAGCGTGTTATTCCTGGATCACATCGGCACCCTTGGGGATGTCGAACTTGAACTTGGACGCAGGCACCGGCTGGTTGGCCTTGACCCCGGAGAACAGGATATCGGTGCGTTGGCCAACACTGTCGACCAGGCGCATGTTGTTGATCACGCCATTGCCGAACGACAGGGACAATGTGTCAAACAGCGTGTCCTTGGATTTCGGCTTGAGGGTGAACTCGATCACGTTGCTGGTTTGCTTGGAAGTGATGTCGAAGCTGTCATTGATCTTCGACACATCACCCGACAGCAGCAGCGCCGGAGTCTGGTTCAGGCGCGGGTCAAGCTTCTTGATGGTGGCTTGTTCCAGGTCCGGGTCCCACAGGGTGACCTTCTGGCCATCAGACACGATGGTCTGCTCAGCCTTGCCTTCGGTGTGCCAGTAGAACAGGCCAGGACGCTGCACGGCCATTTCGCCTGCGGTTTCCTGCAACTGGGTGCCGCCTGCATCCAGGGTCAGTTGGGAGAAGCGCGCAGTCAGGGTCTGGGATTTGTCCAACAGGTTCTTCAGGCTGGCCACGGAAGCCGGGTCAGCGTGGGCCGAAACAGCAGTCAGGGCCAGTGCCGGCAACAACAGCATGCGGATAAGGCGCATGGGAGTCCTCATTGAGTGTTCAGGGCGTGCCGCGTGCTGCCACGCGGCACGGGATCAGTCGCGCATCTGCCCGGGGGCAATGACTTCGCGCGAGCCGTTGGTGTTCATTGCAGTGACGACACCGGCCATTTCCATGGCTTCGATCATGCGGGCGGCGCGGTTGTAGCCGATTTTCAACTTACGTTGCACCGCGGAAATCGAAGCGCGACGGCTTTCCAGTACGAAGGCCACGGCCTCGTCGTACAGCGCGTCGGTTTCAGCATCATCGTCACCACCGCCGCCGCCATTTTCAAAGCCGCTGCCGGCTTCTTCGACGCCGTTGAGGATGTCGTCGTTGTATTCCGGTGCGCCGCGCAGTTTCCAGGCTTCCACCACGCGGTGTACTTCATCGTCGGAAACGAAGGCACCGTGGACCCGGATCGGCAGGCTGGTGCCCGGCGGCATGTAGAGCATGTCACCGTGGCCGAGCAGTTGTTCGGCGCCACCCTGGTCGATGATGGTCCGCGAGTCGATCTTGCTCGATACCTGGAACGCCATTCGCGTAGGAATGTTGGCCTTGATCAAGCCCGTGATCACGTCCACCGAAGGACGCTGGGTGGCGAGGATCAAGTGGATACCGGCGGCACGGGCCTTCTGGGCGATACGTGCGATCAGTTCTTCGACCTTCTTGCCGACGATCATCATCATGTCGGCGAATTCGTCGACCACCACCACGATGGTCGGTAGCTTGGTCAGTTTCGGCGCTTCGTCATGGATGCTTTCGCGCTTGTACAACGGGTCATCGATGGTCTCGCCGCGCTCTTGGGCTTCCTTGATCTTGGCGTTGAAGCCCGACAGGTTACGCACGCCCATCTTCGCCATCAATTTGTAGCGGCGCTCCATCTCGGCGACGCTCCAGCGCAGGGCGTTGGCGGCGTCCTTCATGTCGGTGACCACTGGGCACAGCAGGTGCGGAATGCCTTCGTAGATCGACAGCTCCAACATCTTCGGGTCGATCATGATCAGCTTGGCGTCTTCCGGGCCCGACTTGAACAGGATCGACAGGATCATCGCGTTCACCCCCACCGACTTACCGGAACCGGTGGTACCGGCCACCAGCAGGTGAGGCATCTTCGCCAGGTCGGTGATCACCGGCTTGCCGCCGATGTCGTGGCCCAGCGCCAGGGTGACCGGCGATTTGAAGTTGTCGTATTCCGGCGTCGACAGCACCTCGGAGAAGCGCACGATCTGGCGGTCTTCGTTGGGAATCTCGATACCTACGGTGGTCTTGCCGGGGATGACTTCCACAACACGTACGCTGGTTACGGCCAGGGAACGCGCCAAGTCTTTCGCCAGATTGGAAATACGGCTGACCTTGACGCCGGCGGCCGGCTGGATTTCGTAACGAGTAATCACCGGGCCGGGATGGATCGAGTCCACCGACACTTCGACGCCGAATTCCTTGAGCTTGATTTCCAGCAGGTGGCCGACGGCCGCCAGGGATTCCGGGGAATAGTTGAGTTGTTTCTTTTCGGCCGGGTCGAGGATCGAGATCGGCGGCAACGTGCCTTCAACCGCACTGTCGACGAACAGCGGTGCCTGTTTCTCTTTCTGCACGCGATGGCTCGGCTCTGGGGCCTTGGGCGGTGCCGGGGCAATCACCGGCGGCACCTGCTTCTCACGGTCCGACATGTGCTTGCTCAGGGCCTGTTCGCGTTCGATCAGGCGTTCCTTGACCTTGGCCTGCTCGCGCCGATCCGGCGTACTCGGCGCCACCACCTCGTTGACGCGGGTATCTACCTCGCGCAATTGGGCGACCATGCGCTTGCGATCGACCCGTGCCGCCCACCAGCGGTTGGCGGCGCCCTGGAACAACTCCAGCAGGTCGAGGGTGATCTTGCCGGTCACGTCCATTACCTTGAACCACGACAGGTCGGTGAACACGGTGAGGCCGAACAGGAACAGCGCGATGAACATCAGCGTGCTGCCTTGGATATTCAGGGTCCTGCGTGCCAAGTCACCGAGGCTTTCGCCCAACGCCCCACCCGCGCCCGCCGGCAAGCCGGTCGGTGCATGAAAATGGATATGCGCCAGCGCCGCGCCGGACAGCACCAGAAACACCAGGCCAATCAGGCGCCACGAGAATAGCCAACCGCTCCACTGCCACGGTTCATGACGCTGGCGGAAGATCTGCCAGGTCTTGATCGCCAGCAGCAACGGGAAGATATAAGCGAAGTAACCCAGCACCATGAACAGGATATCGGCGCTGTAGGAACCGGCAGGCCCGCCGAAGTTCTGCACGTCTTCGATCTTGCTGTTGTGGCTCCAGCCCGGATCGTCCTTGCCATACGTGAGCAAGGCCATCATCAGGAACAGGCACAGCGCGCCGATAGCGATCAGCGCGCCTTCCTTGAGACGATAATGCAGGTGCTGGCGCCAGGCCGGCACGACTGCTTTAGGTGTTGCGGCGGATTTCTTCAAAACGGGTCTTTTCCTGCGCCTTTAGCGCGTCCATCTGTTGAATGACTGCAAATACTGCCCAATCCGAGCAGCTGAAAAATGAACGTGCGTCGTTGAATCTACTTTTAACATTGGGCGCTTGCTGGATGAAATGACGAAAGCGCCACAATGCCCGCATTGTACGGGTTTGTGCCGGCGATGCCACGCCCCTGCCCTTCACTCGGCAGCATAGCCAATTTAGTGTCACAACATGTTCAATTTGAGCATGCATTGTCTTTGCTGACAAAGGCTTATGCGCTGTTTTTATCAATCCAGGCAAGCTTGGCAAATGGCCTGCATGGCACAGACCCGATTACGACCACGCCGCCGAGGCAGAGTTGCAGAAACACCTGCTCACGCTAATCCACCTCAATAGCCGATTCGGGCTGGCCCGATGGCGCCATGTCGACAATAATCAGCACTGCGCAAGCAGGTGTCATACCTGCCATCCCCTCCCCTTCCGTAAGCCTGGATGCCATGCTGACCTGGTTACAACGCGATTCACTGACATTCCCTCCACTGGCCAAGGCCATGCGCGAACCCAATGGCCTGCTGGCTGCCGGTGGCGATCTTTCGGCCGAACGCCTGGTACAAGCCTATCGCCACGGCTGCTTTCCGTGGTTTTCGGACGGCCAGCCGATCCTCTGGTGGTCACCCGACCCGCGCACGGTGATATTCCCCGACGAGCTGCATGTGTCCCGCAGCCTAGGCAAATTGTTGCGCCAGCAGCGCTACAGCGTGACCTTCGACCAGGATTTCGCCGCCGTCATCCAAGCCTGCGCCGCACCGCGCGCGTATGCCGATGGCACTTGGATCACCGAGAGCATCCAGAGCGCTTACCTGGAACTGCACCAGCGCGGCTACGCCCATTCGGTGGAGGTCTGGGACGACGGCAAACTGGTGGGTGGTTTGTATGGCCTGGCGATGGGCCAGCTGTTTTTCGGCGAGTCCATGTTCAGCCGTGCCGATAACGCCTCGAAATTCGGCTTTGCCACGCTGACCCGCCAACTACAGGAATGGGGCTTTGTATTGATCGACTGCCAGATGCCCAACGATCACCTGCACAGCCTGGGTGCCCGCGCCATATCCCGCAGCGACTTCGCAGGTTTCCTGCGCGACCATCTGGATCAGCGCAGCGCTGGACCGTGGGTTTCCTAGGCGACTTCCGCGCTCCTGGCTTACACTTATTTCAAAGCTTATCCGAGGGTTGATCATGACCGAGTTGGCGCGTTTGAAGTTTTATGCCACTCAACCCCACTCTTGCAGCTATCTGCCCGACGAGCAGGCCACCACACTGTTCCTCGACCCCAGCCAGCCTATGGACGTGCATGTGTATGCCGACCTGTCGGAGATGGGCTTTCGGCGCAGTGGCGATCATCTGTACCGGCCTCATTGCCAGAACTGCAATGCCTGCGTCCCGGCACGCATTCCCGTGGCGCAGTTTCTGCCGGACCGCAACCAGAAACGCATCCTTAAGCGCAACGCCGACCTGACGGTGATGCCAACCAAGCCACGCTTCACCGAAGAATATTTCGACCTTTACCAGCGCTATATCGAGGAACGCCACGCCGACGGCGATATGTTCCCGCCCAGTCGCGACCAGTTTTCCACGTTCCTGGTACGCGACCTGCCCTTCTCGCGCTTCTATGAGTTTCGCGCCGACGGCCGGTTGGTGGCAGTGGCCGTGACCGATTTGCTGCCTAACGGCCTGTCGGCGGTCTACACCTTCTACGAGCCTGCCGAAGAGCGCCGCAGCCTGGGACGCTTTGCAATCCTGTGGCAAATCGGCGAAGCACTGCGCCTGGAACTGGAGGCGGTGTACCTCGGCTACTGGATCAAGAACTGCAAAAAGATGAACTACAAGACCCAATATCGGCCCATAGAACTGCTGATTAATCAAAGATGGGTCGTGCTTAACTAGAACCCCTTGGCTTAAACACCCTTTTTCGGGCACAATGCACGCCGCTTTTGCCTGGCGCAGTTGCACCGGGCCATTCACTGGATACCGAGGGCTTTACTGCATGTCGAAAGAAGACAGCTTCGAAATGGAAGGCACTGTCGTAACCGCGCATATCTCCGGCAAGATGCGCAAGAACTACATTCGTATTCTTACCGGTGACAAAGTGCGCGTCGAGCTGACGCCCTATGACTTGAGCAAAGGGCGCATCACTTACCGCGCTCGCTAAGCAAGTCAATACAAAACGCCCGGTTATGCCGGGCGTTTTTGTGTGCGCGCCATTTTCATGCGCGCGCTCTTGTAGGAGCCCGGCTTGCCGGCGATGGCGACCGTGAGGCAAGCGCCGATCTTGCGGGCCTCATCGCCGGCAAGCCGGACTCCTACAGGTGGCGCGGCGTTCGCGGGATAGCAAAAAGGCGCCTTTCGGCGCCTTTTGCATTGTTGCGGTCAGCTATCAGGCCATTTCAGCCGTGGTTTCGAACTCGAAGGTCAGCTCGCCATCCTTCAGGTCGATGTGCACCACGCCGCCATGGTCGGAAAGTTCGCCGAACAGGATCTCTTCGGCCAATGGCCGCTTGATCTTGTCCTGGATCAGACGCGCCATTGGGCGAGCGCCCATTGCCGCATCGTAGCCGCCCTCGGCGATCCAACTGCGCGCCGCTTCCGTGACATCCAGCTGCACGCGCTTGTCTTCCAGCTGCGCCTGAAGCTCGGTGAGGAACTTGTCCACCACGCTTTTGATGACCTCATGGCTGAGGCGACCAAACTGGATAATGGTGTCCAGACGGTTGCGGAATTCCGGCGTGAAGCTCTTCTTGATCACTTCCATTGCATCAGAAGAGTGATCCTGATGGCTGAAGCCGATCGAAGCCCGCGCGGCCGTTTCGGCACCGGCGTTGGTGGTCATGATCACGATCACGTTGCGGAAGTCCGCCTTGCGCCCGTTGTTGTCGGTCAGGGTGCCGTGGTCCATCACCTGCAGCAGCAGGTTAAAGACTTCCGGGTGGGCCTTCTCGATTTCATCGAGCAGCAGCACGCAATGCGGTTGCTTGGTAATCGCCTCGGTCAACAGACCGCCCTGGTCGAAACCGACATAGCCCGGAGGCGCACCGATCAGGCGCGACACGGTGTGACGCTCCATGTATTCGGACATGTCGAAACGGACCAGCTCAATGCCCATGGCCTTGGCCAACTGCCGCGCCGCTTCGGTCTTGCCGACGCCGGTCGGGCCAGCGAACAGGAACGAACCAACGGGCTTGTCCGGCGACTTGAGGCCCGCACGCGACAACTTGATCGCGGTGGACAGCGCATCGATGGCCGCATCCTGGCCGAACACGGTGAGCTTGAGGTCGCGCTCCAGGTTACGCAGCAGCTCCTTATCGGAACTGTTGACGTGTTTAGGCGGAATCCGCGCGATCTTCGCCACGATGTCCTCGACCTGAGCCACATCAATGCGCTTCACACGCTTCTCAACCGGCTGCAGGCGCTGGTAGGCACCCGCCTCGTCGATCACGTCGATGGCCTTGTCCGGCATGTGCCGGTCATTGATGTAGCGCGACGCCAGCTCAGCCGCTGAACGCAGAGCTTCATCGGTGTACTCGATGCCATGGTGCGCCTCGAAACGCCCCTTGAGGCCACGCAGGATGCCGATGGTGTCTTCAACCGAAGGCTCGGACACGTCGACTTTCTGGAAGCGACGCGCCAGGGCACGGTCTTTTTCGAAGATGCCGCGAAATTCCTGGAACGTGGTCGAGCCGATGCAACGGATATCCCCCGACGACAGCAGCGGCTTGAGCAGGTTGGAGGCGTCCATCACCCCACCGGAAGCCGCACCGGCGCCAATGATGGTGTGGATTTCATCGATGAACAGGATCGCCTGCGGGCGTTTTTTCAGCTCGCCGAGGAGCGCCTTGAAGCGCTTCTCGAAATCGCCACGGTACTTGGTCCCGGCGAGCAACGCACCCAGGTCCAAGGAGTAGACGACGCTATTGGCCAGCAGGTCAGGCACCTGGTTATCCACGATGCGCTTGGCCAAGCCTTCGGCAATTGCGGTCTTGCCCACGCCCGCCTCACCCACCAGCAACGGGTTGTTCTTGCGACGACGTGCAAGGATCTGCGCTACGCGCTCAACTTCAAGCTCACGCCCCACTAGCGGATCGATCCGCCCCTGGCGCGCCAGTTCGTTGAGGTTGCTGGCATAGGCATCCAGTGGATTGCCCGAAGAAGAAGACTCACCGCCCTCGTCGTCCTGCATATCCTGCTCACCCTCGGAATGATCGCCGTGCCCAGGCACCTTGGAGATACCGTGGGCGATGTAGTTGACGACATCGATACGCGCAACGCTCTGCTGTTTCAGCAGGAACACTGCCTGGCTTTCCTGTTCGCTGAAAATCGCCACAAGCACATTGGCGCCTGTGACCTCACGCTTACCGGAGCTCTGAACATGGAACACGGCACGCTGAAGCACCCGCTGGAAGCCCAGGGTTGGCTGGGTTTCACGGTCTTCATCGTGGACTGGAATAAGTGGCGTCGTGGAGTCGATAAACTCCTGCAGGTCATGCTTGAGTTTGTCGAGGTTGGCGCCGCACGCACGCAAAACGGTGGCGGCAGCTTCATTGTCCAAAAGTGCCAGCAGCAGGTGTTCGACGGTCATGAATTCATGACGCTTCGAACGAGCCTCCTTGAAGGCAAGATTGAGGGTGACTTCGAGCTCGCGGTTTAACATAGCTTCACCTCATACCCAAGTGGTCGGCGTTAACCGTCCTTCTCGATTTCACAGAGTAGCGGATGCTGGCTTTCCC
>Ga0209173_100069_pt1 | contig 135549 bp, 123 predicted proteins | sample SynthPrep_16_END_FD_187206 | JGI IMG/M metagenome (GOLD analysis project Ga0209173, IMG submission 187206) | Synthetic microbial communities from Ohio, USA - SynthPrep_16_END_DS12_MetaG (SPAdes) (version 2) | ecosystem: Engineered > Bioreactor > Aerobic > Activated sludge | place: USA: Ohio...
AGCCAGCTGCTAAAACCGCTGCTGCGAAACCAGCCGCCAAGCCAGCTGCTAAAACCGCTGCTGCGAAACCAGCCGCCAAGCCAGCTGCTAAAACCGCTGCTGCGAAACCAGCCGCCAAGCCAGCTGCTAAAACCGCTGCTGCGAAACCAGCCGCCAAGCCAGCTGCCAAAACTGCTGCTGTGAAACCAGCCGCCAAGCCAGCTGCCAAAACTGCTGCTGCGAAACCAGCCGCCAAGCCAGCTGCCAAAACTGCTGCTGCGAAACCAGCCGCCAAGCCAGCTGCCAAAACTGCTGCTGCGAAACCTGCCGCTAAGCCAGTTGCTAAACCTGCTGCTGCGAAACCAGCCGCTAAGCCAGTTGCTAAACCTGCTGCTGCAAAACCGGCCGCCAAGCCAGCCGCTAAACCTGCTGCTGCGAAACCAGCCGCGAAGCCAGCTGCTAAACCTGCCGCTGCAAAACCCGCTGCGAAGCCAGCCATTGCCAAGCCAACTGCCGCAAAACCAGCACCGGCCAAGCCAGCAACGCCTGCTGCTGCCCCGGTAGCGTCCACCGCTCCAACTGCACCGGCCAGCAGCGCGACTGCCCCGGTAGCGCCAAGCACCACTCCAACCAGCGCTTCTTAAGCGTTGGTGACCACGACGCGCAGCTGCTGCAGCGCGTCGTGGTCAAGGTTGGCGGCATCCTCAGCTGCCAGTCCTTCCAGCCAGTGCAGTTGATCTATCGCATTCCCTATAGGCCATGTTTGCGCCAACGCTTCCAGGCGCCCCAGCAACTGCCGTTCGGCGTCCAGCTCCAGGGCCTTGACTCGCTCGCGCAACCCAGCCAAATCCTCATCCTGCTGCGCCATGGCGCGCCATTGTGTGCGCACCCGTCTTAGCGGTTCGATCACGTCTGTCTGCCAAGGCCTGGCGATGTGCTTCAGCGCCTGTATGCGTTCGGCGGTTACTGTCACCGCACGCTGTTCCAGCCACGCGCCACACAGCAACAGGCACACGTCCGCACCTTGCGCCTGCAAACGCAGGCAAGCGGCTTCGCACCCTGGGCGGGCGTAAGTCGAGAGGGCAAAGCTCCACAGGTCAGCGTACATATTCACACCCAAGCCAGCGGCCAACGAAGCTGGTAGACTCCGCCGCCATTATGATCCGACTTCAAAGCCTAACATTACAGCGTGGCCCGCAACGTCTTCTCGAAGACGCCGAGCTGACCCTGCACGCCGGTCACAAAGCCGGCCTGATCGGTGCCAACGGCGCCGGCAAATCCACGTTGTTCGCCCTGTTGCTGGGTGAGCTGACCCCGGACTCCGGGGACTGCTTGCTGCCGGCCGACTGGCGCATCGCCCATATGCGCCAGGAGATCGACACCCTGGACCGTATCGCGATCGACTACGTGCTCGATGGCGACCTGCGCCTGCGCCAGGTGCAACACGACCTGGCCGAGGCCGAGAAAGCCCAGGACGGCGCCGCCCAGGCCCGCCTGCACTCGGAACTCGACAGTGCCGACGGCTACACCGCCGACGCCCGCGCCCGCAAAATGCTCGCTGGTCTTGGCTTTACCAACGAACAGATGGACCGCCCGGTTGCTGATTTCTCCGGCGGCTGGCGCATGCGCCTTAACCTGGCCCAGGCCTTGATGTGCCCCTCGGACCTGTTGCTGCTCGACGAACCGACCAACCACTTGGACCTCGATGCGATCCTGTGGCTGGAAGACTTCCTCAAAAGTTACCAGGGCACCTTGCTGCTGATTTCCCACGACCGGGATTTCCTTGACGCCGTGGTCGACAACATCGCCCACGTCGAACAGAAGAAAATCACCCTCTACCGTGGCGGCTACACCGCGTTCGAACGTGCCCGTGCCGAACGCTTGGCCCAGCAGCAGCAAGCGTTCGAGAAGCAACAGGCGCAGCGTGCGCATATGGAAAGCTACATCGCCCGCTTCAAGGCCCAGGCCACCAAGGCCCGCCAGGCCCAAAGCCGGATCAAGGCCCTGGAGCGCATGGAGGAGTTGTCGGCGGCCCATGTCGATTCGCCGTTCGACTTCGTGTTCCGCGAATCGGTGAAGATCTCCAGCCCGTTGCTGGATCTTTCCGATGCGCGCCTGGGTTACGGCGACAAAACCATCCTGGAAAAAGTGAAGCTGCAGCTCACGCCGGGTGCGCGCATCGGTTTGCTTGGCCCCAACGGCGCGGGTAAGTCGACGCTGATCAAGAACCTGTCCGGTGAGCTTTCGCCCCTGGCCGGCCGACTGACCCGAGGCGAGAACACGGTGGTGGGTTACTTCGCCCAGCATCAGCTGGACTCTCTCGATTCCAAGGCCAGCCCGTTGCTGCACCTGCAGCGCCTGGCGCCGACCGAGCGCGAGCAGACCCTGCGCGACTTCCTCGGCGGTTTCGACTTCCGTGGCGCGCGCATCGACGAGCCGGTGCTGAACTTCTCCGGCGGCGAAAAAGCCCGCCTGGCCCTGGCATTGATCGCCTGGGACCGTCCGAACCTGCTGCTGCTCGACGAACCGACCAACCACCTGGACTTGGAAATGCGCCTGGCGCTGACCATGGCGCTGCAGGAGTTCAGCGGCGCGGTACTGGTGGTGTCTCACGATCGCCATTTGCTCAAAAGCACCACGGATAACTTCCTGCTGGTGGCGGACGGCAAAGTCGAGGAATTCGACGGCGACCTGGACGACTACGCGCGCTGGCTGACGGACTACCGCCTGCGCAACGCGCCGGTCAGCAACACCCCGGTCAACCCGGACAAGACCGACAAAAAGGCCCAGCGCCAAGCCGCCGCCGCGTTGCGTCAGCAACTGGCGCCGCACAAGCGTGAGGCTGACAAGCTGGAAGCCGAGTTGGGCAAGGTGCATGAGCGCCTGGCCAAGATCGAAGCCAGCCTGGGCGATAGCGCCGTCTACGAGGCCGCCCGCAAGGATGAGTTGCGCGACCTGCTGGCCGAACAGGCCAAGCTCAAGGTGCGTGAAGGGCAATTGGAGGAGACCTGGATGGAAGCCCTCGAATTGCTCGAAACCCTGCAAGCGGAGCTGGAGGCGCTGTCCTGATGGAAGCGTTGCAGTTGCCGATACCGACGCAGTGGGTCGAGCCCGTGTGGGTTGGCGTGCAAATCCTGCTGATCCTGCTGGCGGGTTACCTTGCCCAGCGTTTTGTCGCCAAAGGCCTGACCCGGCTGGGTGAGCGTTACCCGTTCCCGCCGCAGCTGCTGATGCCGCTGCGCGGTGGTCTGCGCTGGCTGATCATGGGCAGTGCGCTGATCTTTGTGCTGGGGCGCCTGGGTGTGTCCGCCACGGTGTTGTGGACGGCGTTGTCGGGGTTTGTCGCGGTTGCCGCCGTGGCGTTCTTCGCCATGTGGTCGGTACTGTCCAACCTGCTGTGCGCCATTCTGATCTTCACCGTCGGGCCGTTTCGCCTGGGCGATATCGTCGAGTTGGTGGATACCGTCGACAAACCGGGGGTGAAGGGGCGGGTCGTGGCGATCAACCTGCTCTACACCACGCTGGTCGAAGTGGCAGAGGCCGGTACCGACAGCGCAATGGTTCAAGTGCCCAACAGCCTGTTCTTTCAGCGCTCTGTGCGGCGTTGGCCCGGTACTCACGTGTTTCCGGGCGACCGCTAGTATTCACATCTTGTAAAAAACTATAGCCAGCCTTTGGTCGGCGGAGTTAGCTTAAGGCACAACAGCAAACTCCCTCTTGAGGTGTGCAATGGCACTTGATACGTGGCTGGCCTTTTTCCTGGCCAGTTGGATCATCTCCCTTTCCCCCGGCGCCGGCGCCATCGCTTCGATGTCCAGCGGCCTGCAATACGGCTTCCTGCGCGGCTACTGGAACGCCATCGGCCTGCAACTGGGGCTGGCGATGCAAATTGCCGTCGTCGCTTGCGGCCTGGGTGCCATCCTGGCGACATCTTCCACCGCGTTCTATGCGATCAAATGGTTTGGCGTGGCGTACCTGGTGTACCTGGCCATCAAGCAATGGCGCGCCTTGCCCATGGACATGACCGATGACGCCGCTGTGCGCCCGATCGGTAAGCCGATGGCGATGATGTTCCGTGGTTTTCTGGTCAATGCCAGCAACCCCAAGGCTTTGGTGTTCATGCTGGCGGTGCTGCCACAGTTCGTGAACCCGCAGGCGCCGCTGCTGATCCAGTACCTGATCTTGGGTGCAACGATGATCTGCGTCGACATGGTGGTGATGGCGGGGTATACGGGGTTGGCGTCGAAGGTGTTGCGCCTGTTGCGCACGCCTAAGCAGCAGAAACGCATGAACCGTACGTTTGCCGGGTTGTTTGTCGGCGCTGCGGGTTTCCTGGCCAGCTTGCATCGCGCAACGGCGTAAACCGCACGCCAACTGAAGAAACCGAATAAAAAATGTGGGAGCGGGCTTGCTCGCTCCCACATTGGTTTTGTGTTGGCAGTGAGTTCTAGGCTCAGCGCAAAATCTTCGGTGCTTCATCCCTTGGCAGGTTGTTGCGTAGCGGCGGCTGGCCGGGGTCTTGATACCCGCCACCCAACTGTTCCGCCAACTGCCGCGCCACATCCGCACCCAGTGCTTTCGATACTTCCTTCACCACACGCGGCCGGTTCAGGCTCACGCGTACATCGCGGCTGTTCACTAGCTTGGTGTCCTGGCCTTCACCCATGGCGGTGAACGCCGAGGTGATCTCGTAGGTGCGCGTATTGATCAGGCTGAAATCCGCCACCAACGTCAGGCCCAGTACGGCCGAGTAGCTGTTGGTGTGGTCCAGGGCGTTGATGTCCTGGGTGAAGTCGATGTCCGACAGGGTGCCGAACAGTACATAGTCGGCGCCCTTGAAGTTACCGGCCTTGATGCGCTTGATCACGTCGTAGACGTCACCCTTGGCATCGGCGGTGTAGGGCGTGCCCTGTACCAGCTGGAACTGACGCGACTTGAGGATCTCGCCCTTGATGTCACCGCTGAATTTGCGCAGCTCGGTCTGTTCGATATAGCTGGTACGGCTTTCGTACTCGCTGTAGTTCGACGCACCGCTGGCGTGGTGGCTGCTTGCCTGGAAGTTGTTGCTGGCCGATACCTGGTGGATGTATTCCTCGACCCGCGCCTCGTAGGCCAGGTCGGTCACCGCGATCTTCGGGGCGGCCGAGGCGCCAAAGGCGCACAGCAGGCCGATCATGCCGATCCATGCACGCATTGCTTAGCGCTCCGTGGTCTTGCGAATTTCTTTTTCGTCCATCCATTCGGCCAGGCCGCTCTCGACGTCCACCAGTTGCAGGCTGAATTTGTAGAACACGTCCTTGTAGTCCGAGCTGCGTTTGACGATGGAGCTGATGGAGCCTTCCAGGCGGTACTTGGCGGCGACCATGTTGCCGGTCTTGCTGACGGTCGACTTCTTGTACAGGCCGCTCTGGTTCTGCAGCTTGAGCTGGTCGACCTGGCTCTGCATGTCAGTGTTGTCGCTGGCGAAGCGGGCGGTGCCGGTCTTCATCAACTGGGTCTTGATCGACGTGGTGATCTCGCGAGTGTCGATGTACTCGCTGGTCTTGTTCTTCACGTCATACACCTGCACCACCGGGCGACCTTGCAAGATGCCGGATTGGGCGAGGGAGCGGGTCATGCTTTCGGCGATCATCTGCAGGTCGGTGGAGCCGAACTCGTTGGTGACTGTTTCTACGGCCTTGGTATCGCCGTAGCTGATGTTCTTGCTGCCCAGTACGGGCGAGGTGTTGGAGCAGCCGCTGGCCAGCAGGGCAACGACAGCGAGCATCGAGAAGCGTGCAAACATGGGGAATTCTCTCTGAAACGTAAAAGGGGAACGGCTCAAGGCGTCTTCACTTCAAGACGGAAGTCCGCCGCCTGGGGCAGGTTGGCAATGGCCGGCAGGAAGGTCGCCTGGTTGGCGTACAGGCTCAGCACTTTCCAGGTTTCTTCGTCGCCTACCGGGAAGCCGTCGGCGCCTAGCCAGGCGAAGCGGTAATACATCGTCTGGTTGCTGCTGGTGATATTGCTCAACTGCACCTTGGCGGTGAGGAAGCCGTTCTCGCGCGCAACGCGGATGGCGCCGACGGCGATGCCTTTGAATTTGCCCATCACCACGATTTTGCTTGCGGCGCTGCCAGGCTCCGGGGGTGGCGGGGTGGCGCAGCCGGCCAGCAGGACCAGCGCCAAGGCGCCGAGGATAAAATGACGCATAGCGTGCTCCTTAAGGTTGTTTGAGGGCGATGGCCTGGTTGGCGGTGCTCGGCACCACATGAGCGGCCAGGCTACCAGCGAATACCTGGTTACCCACCACACGCAGCGTGATCACTTGGTAACGCTGGTCAGCCTTGACCGTCACCAAGGTGCCGCCCAGGGCGTTGGGCAGGCTGACTTGATGCTCGCCGTGCTTGAGGCGCAGGCGCGTCACCTGGGTCATGTCCGGCAGGGTGCGCCAGGTGCGGGTGTCGGCACCTTCGGTGACCGCCGAGGCGATACCCAGCACCAGGCCCGCCATGGGGTTGGTCTTGTTCAGGTTGTTTTGCGCCACGCCACGGCTGACCGCACGCACCGTGGTACGCAGGATGATCCCCGGCATGTCATCGCGCAGGGCACGGCGGGACATGGCCGTAGTGCTGTTGAGTGCCGTGAGGTTCCGTTGCTGGCCGTCGACGCCGATCTGGGCGAAGGTCGCGGTGGACGTGTCGGCCTTGATCACCGGGAACGACAGCGGGGTGATCACCAGGTTGCCGTTGATCGGGATCGGAATCGGCAGGCGAATCGAATCGCGGGCCGGCGCCAGACCGCTCTGCACCACGATCAGCACGTCGGTTTCATCGGCACCGACCTTGGATTTGTCCAGGTCCAGCAAGGCCTGTTCAAGTAATGGTGTATTGGGGCGCAACTCAGCCGCCTTACGGTAACCGGGGGCCGCCAGATCTTTTTCGCCCAGGGCTTCGTAGACGAAACCGGCCAGGTAATGGCTGAACGCACTCTGGTAACTGTTCTTCAGACCGACCACTTCCGGCGCGTCGAGGGCTGCTACCGGATAGCCGCGCAGGTCTTTCATCTGGGTGGTCACGCCTTCACGCTCGGCTTCGTCCTCGCGCTTGAGGTATTCCTTATCCCGCAGGTCCGCGATCACCGCTTCGCGTTCGTGGGTCTTCTTGATCTCGGTGCGCGCGCCATCGAAGTCGTTCAAGGCCAGCAGGTTCAGGGCCATCTGCGTGGTCAGCATGACCTTCTCGTAGTCATAGCCTTCGTAGCGCCGCACCTTGTCGTTGGCGAGGAAACTGCCGAACTGGGCCAGGTATTTGGCGCTGTCGAACTTGACCGTCTCTTCCCATTTGTAGACCTGCAAATCAGCACTGCGCCACGCGGTCTGACTCCCCGTCAAATCACCCTTGGCCCGCAGCAACTCACCCTTCTCGAAGAAATAGAGCAAGTCTTTGTCTTCACCGCTGTTGTTCTTCTCCAACAGCGTCAACGCCGCGTCGACATTCCCGGTGGCCAACTGCTGATTGGTAGCCTGCAACTCGGTGTCATAGCTGCGGAACATCGAACAGCCCGACAACAACGCCGCCGAGAGCGCAAGCAAAGGTAAAGCGCGAAATGCCATGCAGCCTTCTTCCCTGAAAGTAGTAACCGATGTGGTAATTCCTCATAAAAACGAGGAACGAAATTCCCTTTCGCACTAACAGGGGGCGGCATTATAAGCACCATTACTGGCAAAACAATGGCTATTTGCCCGGCGAAGTCGCCCAATGCGCCACTAGTCCGCTTCTAAAAATGCCTCGCTTTTACCAACGACAAATCACTTACGCCTTGAGTCAAATCCCTTAAGCCCTAACAATGTGTTACTTCGTATTTCCATTTGAGATTCGTTCATGACTGCCCCCTTCCGTTTTCTCGCCTGGCTGATGCTGCCGGCGTTGATGTCGTGCAGCTTCAACCTGCTGGCTGCGACTGCCGAGGGCGCGCCACAAGCCCTGCATTTGCTGGACTACATTGGCGCTGACTATCCTCCGACGGTGGAGGCGGGCAAGGTTATCGATGAATCCGAATACCGCGAACAGGTGGAGTTTCTCGGGGTGTTGCAAGGGCTGGTGGCAGAGTTGCCTCAGCGCCCGGAGCGCGCGGCGTTGGTCAAAGGTGTCGATGAACTGTTAGCGGCTGTAACTGCCCATCAGGACGGCGCAACGGTTGCTCGGCAAGCCCGCCAATTGGGTGCCCAACTGGCCGTGGCCTATGAAGTCAGCCAGGCCCCGGCAATCACCCCTGATCCAACGCGAGGTGCGCCGCTCTACGCCCAGCATTGCTCGGTGTGCCACGGCACCGCGGGCGCCGGTGATGGCCCGGCCAGCGTCGGTATGACGCCGCCACCGGCCAATCTGCGCGACCCTGTGCGCCTGGACCGCTTGAGCCTCTATGCGATCTACAACACTCTTGGCCTGGGCGTCGAAGGCACCGATATGCCGTCCTTCGCTGATCAACTGGACGACCGTCAGCGCTGGGACCTGGCCACCTACATCGCCGGCTTCACCGCCGACCCGGCCGCGGCGAAAAGCGAGCAACCGTTCAACCTCGCCGACCTGGCGCGCCAGACTCCGAACGAAGTCCTGGCCGCCGACGGTGTAGCTGCCGCTACGACATTCCGCGCTCAGCGTGCGCAACCGCCGCAGGTCAAGCGTGGCCCGGCGCAGCTACTCGACTACACCGCCACCACCCTCGACAAGAGCCTGGCCGCGTTCCGCAACGGAGACCACGAACAGGCCTACGACCTGTCGGTAGCCGCCTACCTGGAAGGCTTCGAGCTGGTGGAAAGCTCTTTGGATAACGTCGACGCCAACGTGCGCAAGGACACCGAGAAGGCGCTGATGGCCTACCGGCAGTCGTTGCAGGACGGTTTGCCGGTCGAGCAGGTGCAGCAGCGCCTGGATGTGGCCAAAGGCAAACTCACCGAATCCGCCGGCCTGCTGGGCAGCGATGGCCTGAGTTGGTCGCTGAGCTACATCTCGGGCCTGCTGATCCTGCTGCGTGAAGGCCTGGAAGCCATTCTGGTGCTCGCCGCGATCCTCGCGTTCCTGCGCAACACCGGCCAGCAGTCGGCGGTGCGTAGCGTCAACGTGGGCTGGGGCCTGGCGCTGTTGGCGGGTCTCGCCACCTGGGCGTTGGCCGCGTATGTGATTGACGTGAGCGGCGCCCAGCGTGAATTGCTTGAAGGCTGCACGGCGCTGTTTGCCAGTGTGATGGTGCTGTGGCTCGGCGTGTGGATGCACGACCGCCGCCACGCGGCCGCCTGGCAGGACTACATCAAGAGCAGCCTGGTAGGCGGCGGTGGGCGTTTCGGCTTTGCGATGCTGGCGTTTTTCTCGGTGTACCGCGAGCTGTTCGAGGTGATCCTGTTTTACGAAACCCTGTGGCTGCAAGCCGGCCCGGCTGGACACAACGCCGTGCTGGCGGGCGGTGCGACGGCGCTGGTGCTGCTGGTGGGCCTGGCGTGGGTGATTCTGCGCGGTTCGGCCAAGCTGCCGCTGGCGCTGTTCTTCGGTATCAATGCGGCGTTGCTGTGTGCGCTGTCGGTGGTGTTCGCCGGGCATGGCGTGAAGGCGTTGCAGGAAGCCGGCATCTTCGGTACGCGGCCGGTGGCGTTCTTTGACTTCGACTGGTTGGGCATCCACGCCGATGCGTACTCGCTGAGTGCGCAGGCTGTGGCGATCCTGGCGATTGTGGTGCTGTATGGTCGCAGTCGGTTGGCCGAGAAACGCCGAGTGGCGGCCTGACATGCGCGTGTGGATCGATGCCGACGCCTGCCCTCGGGCAGCCAAGGACCAAGTGGTGAAGTTCGCCCTCAAGCGTCAGTTCGAGGTGGTGCTGGTGGCCGGGCAAAGCCAGATCAAGCCGAGCTTTGCGTGTGTGAAGCTGATTGTGGTGCCCAGCGGCCCGGACGCGGCGGATGACTACCTCGTAGAGCACGCGCTGCCTGGTGAGTTGGTGATCTGCAGCGACGTGCCCTTGGCCGACCGCCTGGTGAAAAAGGGCGTCACCGCCCTCGATCCACGGGGCAAGGAGTTCAGCCCGGCGAACATGAGCGAACGCCTGGCGGTGCGTAACCTGTTCACGGATCTGCGTGAACAGGGCCAGATGGGTGGGGGGCCACCGCCTCACGGTGAAAAAGAAAAGCAGGCGTTTGCCAATGCCCTGGACCGAATCCTCACGCGCCTGATGCGCCAACCCTGACCTGTGGCGAGGGAGATTCCTCGCCAGCATCGGTGATCAGTCGTTTTCGTGGGTGAGTTCCAACACCCGGTCCACCAGCTTGTTGATCCCCGAAGCGACCTCGCTGATGCTCTTGCCAAGCATATAGGCCGGCGTGCTCACCAGTTTGCGCGCCTTGTCCTCGACGATATCTTCCACCGTGCACTCTTGGTGGGTAGCGCCCATCTTGTCCAGCGCGGCGGCGGTGTCGGCGCAGTTACCGATGGTGCAGGTCACGCCCGGGCCATAGATCTTCGCCGCCAGGGCCGGTGAGATGCAGATCAGCCCCACCGGCTTGCCCGCTTCGGCAAAGGCCTCGGCCAGCTCCAGCACCTGTGGGTTGACGCTGCAGCCTGCGCCTTCCACGGCAAAGTTCGACAGATTCTTCGCCGCGCCAAACCCGCCGGGCACGATCAGCGCATCAAAATCTTCGGCATTGGCTTCGCGGATGTCTTTCACATCACCGCGGGCAATTCGGGCCGACTCCACCAGGACGTTGCGCGACTCGGGCATTTCTTCGCCGGTGAGGTGGTTGATGACATGCAGTTGCGCAATGTTGGGGGCAAAACATTGGACCTGAGCGCCGCGCTGGTCCAGGCGCAGCAAGGTGATCACGCTTTCGTGGATCTCTGCGCCGTCGTACACGCCGCAGCCGGAAAGGATCACTGCAATCTTTTTGCTCATGGGCATTTCTCCTGGGGTCTTGGCGTTAAATGTCTACTAATTTGTCATCTGTTGCCAATGGGATCTCGTGTCGCTGCACCTAATCTTGATGTAACAAAATCAGACCGGACCAGACCATGGACTTCGTGCCTTACGCGGTACCGTTTTTCATCGCCTTGATCGTGGTAGAGCTGCTTGCTGACCGCTGGCGCGGCGAGCGCAACTACCGGGTGGCGGATGCCATCAACAGCCTCAGCACCGGCGTGCTGTCTACCACCACAGGGCTGTTGACCAAGGGTGTAGGGATTTTGACCTACGCGTTCGCTCTCAAACATCTTGCATTGATTGATCTCCCGGCCCAAAGCGTCTGGACCTGGGTATTCGCCTTTGTGTTCTACGACTTCTGCTACTACTGGCTGCATCGCATGGGCCATGAACGCAACATCCTGTGGGCCGCGCACTCGGTGCATCACCAGAGTGAGGACTACAACCTCAGCACCGCCCTGCGCCAGACCAGCACCGGCTTCCTGCTGAGCTGGATCTTCTACCTGCCTCTGGCCGTACTCGGCGTGCCATTGGTGGTGTTTATCAGCGTGGCATCGCTCAATTTGCTCTATCAATTCTGGGTGCACACCCGGCATGTGCCCAAGCTCGGCTGGTATGAATGGTTTTTCGTCACGCCGTCCAATCATCGGGCCCACCATGCACAGAACGCTCTCTACATGGATCGCAACTACGGCGGGGTGTTCATTATTTGGGACCGGCTGTTCGGCACCTTCCAGGAAGAGGACGACAACGAACCGGTGATTTTCGGCGTGACCACGCCGTTGGCCAGCTGGAATCCGCTGTGGGCCAACCTGCAGTTTTATGCGCAGTTGTGGAGTGATGCGCGACGTACAGAGCGCTGGTGGGACAAGTTACGCATCTGGTTCATGCGCACCGGTTGGCGCCCGGCCGACGTGAAGGCCAAGTACCCGCTGGCCAAGCATGACCTGACCCAGTTCCGTAAATTCGAAGTGCCGCTGGATGGTCGCCAGCAGGTCTACATCGCCCTGCAATTCGCGGCGTATGTGGGTTTTGGCAGCTATTTGATGAATTTCGGCGAAGGCTTGTCCACGGCGGCGCTGATCCTGGGTTGGAGTGCCATGGCGCTGGGGTTGTTTACCTTGGGTGTGGCCCTGGAGAATCGCCCTTGGGCGCTGAAGGCCGAGCTTTCGCGGCTGGTGCTGAATGTGCCGCTGATCTGGCTGGCGCCGTTGGTTGGGCTATGGCCCGCCAGCAACCTGGGCTGGCTGGGCCTGCTGAGCTACAGCCTGCTCAGCGTGATCGGCCTCTACTGCTGTAGAAGCCGGTTTACTCGACTGGTGTCTTAGGCGTTTCGATCGGGACCGGCTCGGCCGCGAGCCGGGCCTTGGCCTCGGCGCAGGCCTCGCGGGCGATGCGTGCATTCTTGATGCGGCGGCGCAGCCACAGGCCGAAGCCCAGTAGCAGTAACGCGCCCAACACCCACAGCTCGTACTTCTTGATGCTGCCCAACATACCTTCCAGCACCGCGCCGAAGTGATAGGCCGCAGCGCCCAGGGCCAACGCCCAGATCGCGGCACCAATGCCGTTGAGGATCAGGTAGCGCAGAGGTGGGTAGCCGGACAGGCCGATCGCCACCGGCATGACCGTGCGCAGCCCGTAGACGAAGCGGAAGCTCAACACCCAGATATCCGGGTGCTTGCGGATATGCTCCAGGGCCTTGTCACCCATCAATTGCCAGCGTGGCTTGCGCGCCAACAACTTGCGACCGTGTTTGCGGCCCATGTAATACCAAAGCTGGTCGCCGGCGTAGCTGCCGAAAAAGGCAACGACCACCACCAGGTTGATATCCATGTAGCCACGGAACGCCAGGAAGCCTGCGAGAACCAAAATGGTCTCGCCTTCAAAGAAGGTGCCCAGGAAGAGCGCAAAGTAGCCGAAGTCATGCAGAAATTGTTGAAGCATGGTCTGGGGTGCTGGCGAAATGAACGCGCAGCCTACGCCTTCACGAAGATTCATGAAAGTATCGAGATGTGTCACGAAGTGAACAATTCCTACGTAAATGACGAATGCGGCTACAGGTCGCATGCTTAAGCACAACTGTCATACCTTCGTCATAATGGCCGCTTATAACTGCAACGCTCGCCCGTGAACCCGGGCTCAGGAGTCTGTCGTGAGCTTTACCCCTGCCAATCGTCTGTTCCCCGCCACCCGTCTGCGTCGCAATCGTCGTGATGATTTCTCTCGCCGCCTGGTGCGTGAAAACGTGCTCACGACCAACGATCTGATCCTGCCGGTGTTTGTGCTGGACGGGGAAAATCGTCGGGAAGCGGTGGCTTCGATGCCGGGAGTGGAGCGTTTGACCATTGATCTTCTGCTTGAAGAGGTCGCCGGTTGGGTCGAGTTGGGGATTCCGGCGTTGGCGCTGTTCCCCGTCACGCCGTCTGAACTCAAGTCCCTGGATGCTGCCGAAGCCTGGAACCCTCAAGGGATCGCCCAGCGCGCCACCCGCGCCCTGCGCGAGCGTTTCCCGGAGCTTGGGGTGATCACCGACGTGGCGTTGGACCCGTTTACCACCCACGGCCAGGATGGCATTCTGGACGAAGACGGCTATGTTCAGAACGACATCACCGTCGATGCGCTGGTCAAGCAAGCCTTGTCCCACGCCGCCGCTGGCGCCCAGGTGGTTGCGCCGTCAGACATGATGGACGGCCGCATCCAGGCGATTCGCGAAGCCCTGGAGCTGGCCGGTCACGTCAATGTGCGGATCATGGCCTACTCGGCCAAGTACGCCAGCGCCTATTACGGGCCGTTCCGCGATGCGGTGGGCTCGGCGCTTAACCTGGGCAAGGCCAACAAGGCTTCGTACCAGATGGACCCGGCCAACAGCCATGAAGCCCTGCACGAAGTGGCGGCCGACCTGGCCGAAGGCGCTGACATGGTGATGGTCAAGCCGGGGATGCCATACCTGGACATCCTTTACCGGGTCAAAGAAGAATTCAAAGTGCCGACGTTTGTCTATCAGGTCAGCGGCGAGTACGCGATGCACATGGCTGCAATACAGAATGGATGGCTGAGTGAAGGGGTGATCCTAGAATCCCTGACAGCCTTTAAACGCGCCGGGGCTGATGGCATTCTGACCTACTTCGCCGCCCGCGCCGCCCAATTGCTTAGAGAGCAACAATAGCCCTCACAGGAACATTCAATGAATACCGAAGGACTCTCAGAAGTTGCCGTAAAAGACGCTCACCCGGTGGTTGAACAAGTCACCGAGACCCCGCCGGAACATGAGCCTGCGGCGCCTGCCGTGGTGGCTGAGCCGCCCGTGCCGGCCCCGGTGGCGGCGGTGACCAACCTGGATGACAGCAGCCTGTACATCCACCGCGAGCTGTCACAACTGCAATTCAACATCCGCGTGCTGGAGCAGGCGCTGGATGAGTCCTACCCGCTGCTGGAGCGCCTGAAGTTCCTGCTGATTTTCTCCAGCAACCTGGACGAGTTCTTCGAGATCCGCGTCGCCGGCCTCAAGAAGCAAATCACCTTCGCTCGTGAGCAAGCCGGCGCCGACGGCCTGCAGCCGCATCAGGCCCTGGCGCGCATCAGCGAGCTGGTGCACGGCCATGTAGACCGCCAATACGCGATCCTCAACGACATCCTGTTGCCGGAACTGGAGAAACATCAGGTCCGCTTCATCCGTCGCCGTCACTGGACCACCAAGATCAAGACCTGGGTGCGTCGTTACTTCCGTGATGAGATCTCGCCAATCATTACCCCGATCGGCCTTGACCCGACGCACCCGTTCCCGTTGCTGGTGAACAAGAGCCTCAACTTCATCGTCGAGCTGGAAGGTATCGACGCGTTCGGTCGCGATTCCGGCCTTGCCATTATCCCGGCCCCGCGCCTGTTGCCACGCATCATCAAGGTACCTGAAGAGGTGGGGGGCGCTGGCGATAACTATGTATTCCTCTCGTCGATGATCCACGCCCACGCCGATGACCTGTTCCAGGGCATGAAGGTAAAAGGTTGCTACCAGTTCCGCCTGACCCGTAACGCCGACCTGGCGCTGGACTCCGAGGACGTCGAAGACTTGGCCCGTGCGCTGCGCGGCGAGTTGTTCTCGCGACGCTACGGCGATGCGGTACGCCTGGAAGTGGCCGACACCTGCCCGAAACACCTGTCGGACTACCTGCTCAAGCAGTTCAACCTGGCCGAATCCGAGCTGTACCAGGTCAACGGCCCGGTCAACCTGACGCGCCTGTTCAGCATCACCGGCCTGGACAGCCATCCGGAGTTGCAATACACGCCGTTCACGCCGCAGATCCCGAAACTGCTGCAAAACAGCGAGAACATTTTCAGCGTGGTGAGCAAGCAGGACATCCTGCTGTTGCACCCGTTTGAGTCCTTCACCCCGGTGGTCGACCTGCTGCGCCAGGCGGCCAAGGACCCGCATGTATTGGCGGTACGCCAGACCCTGTACCGTTCTGGCGCCAACTCGGAAATCGTCGACGCCTTGGTCGACGCCGCGCGTAACGGCAAGGAAGTCACGGCGGTGATCGAACTGCGTGCGCGTTTTGACGAAGAATCCAACCTGCAACTGGCGAGCCGTCTGCAAGCGGCCGGTGCAGTGGTGATCTACGGTGTGGTCGGCTTCAAGACCCACGCCAAGATGATGCTGATCCTGCGCCGCGAGGCCGGTGAAATCGTGCGTTACGCCCACTTGGGTACCGGTAACTACCACGCCGGCAATGCCAAGCTCTACACCGACTACAGCCTGCTGACCTCCGACGATGCCTTGTGTGAAGACGTCGGCAAGCTGTTCAGCCAGTTGATCGGCATGGGCAAGACCTTGCGCATGAAGAAGCTGCTGCACGCGCCGTTCACTCTGAAAAAGGGCATGCTCGACATGATTGCCCGCGAAACCCAGTTTGCCCTCGACGGCAAACCGGCGCACATCATCGCCAAGTTCAACTCGCTGACCGATCCTAAGATCATCCGTGCGTTGTACAAGGCCAGCCAGTCCGGTGTGCGCATCGACCTGGTGGTGCGCGGCATGTGCTGCCTGCGTCCAGGCATTGTCGGGGTGTCGCACAACATCCATGTGCGCTCGATCATCGGCCGCTTCCTGGAACACACGCGGGTGTTCTACTTCCTCAACGGCGGCGAAGAGCAGATGTTCCTCTCCAGTGCCGACTGGATGGAGCGCAACCTCGATAAGCGGGTAGAAACGTGCTTCCCGGTGGAAGGCAAGAAGCTGATCATGCGGGTCAAGAAGGAGCTGGAAAGCTACCTGACCGACAACACTCACAGCTGGAGCCTGCAGTCGGACGGCCGCTACGTGCGCAACACACCGACCGGCAACCAGAACCCGCGCAGTGCGCAGGCGACGTTGTTGGAGAAGCTGGGTAGCCCGATTTTGACTGTGAATTGAGTAGCGGTTTGTATGAGCAGGCTTGTGTGGTGAGCGGGCTTGCCCCGCGCTGGGCTGCGAAGCGGCCCTAAAACCAAACGCCGCATTCTGCCTGACAGAATGCGGCGTTTTTATTGGGGCTGCTTCGCAGCCCAGCGCGGGGCAAGCCCGCTCACCACAGCAAGCCCACCCCGATTGGATTGGGTTAACGCAGGTTCAGGCTGAACCCCACCCGCGTCAACCACTCGGCTTCCTGGGCAAAATCCGCCTGGGTCAGCTGGTTTTCATCCAGCCAGCCTTTCGGGAACACCACATCCAGGCTGTCGCCGTCGGCGCGCAGCGTCACCTGGGGCATTTCCTGGGTACCACGGATGTGGTGGAACAGGATCGCAAAGCGCAGCAACACACACAGGCGGATCAGCTTGATGCCTTCGTCACCGAATTCAGCGAATTTGTCCTTGGGGATGTTACGGCGATGGCCGCGCACCAGCAGGGCGAGCATTTGCTGGTCTTCGCGGGAAAAACCGGCCAGGTCCGAGTGTTCGATCAGGTAGGCGCCGTGCTTGTGGTAATGATAGTGGGCGATGTCCAGGCCCACTTCATGCACCTTGGCGGCCCAGCCCAGCAACTCGCGCCAGACGCCGTCTTCCAGGTCCCAGTCCTCGGCCACCTGGTCGAAGGCGTGCAGGGCTTTGCGCTCCACACGGGCGGCTTGTTCCAGGTCGACGTGGTAACGCTCCATCAACGAGGTGAGCGTGCGCTCACGCACGTCTTCGTGGTGGTGGCGGCCCAGCAGGTCATAAAGCACGCCTTCGCGCAGGGCGCCGTCACAGTGGTCCATGCGTTGCAACTCAAGGGCGTCGAAGATCGCTTCGAGAATCGCCAGGCCGGCCGGGAAAATGGTGCGACGATCGGGCTTGATACCGTCGAAGTCGATTTTCTCGGCGTCCCCCAACTTGAACAGTTTGCGCTTGAGCCATGCCAGGCCTTCGGCATTTACTTCGCCAGTGCCGTGGCCGCCGGCTTTCAGGGCCAGGCCGATGGCGCGGATGGTGCCGGACGAACCGATGGCTTCGTCCCAGGTCAGGCGGTGCAGGGCGTGCTCGATGCTCATGATCTCCAGCCGCGCCGCCGTATAGGCCTGGGCGTAGCGCGCTGGGGTGATCTTGCCGTCCTTGAAGTAACGTTGGGTGTAGCTGACGCAACCCATCTGCAGGCTTTCGCGCAGCAAGGGCTCGAATCTTTGCCCAATGATGAATTCGGTACTGCCGCCGCCGATGTCGGCGACCAGGCGTTTGCCGGGGGTGTCGGCCAGGGTGTGGGACACGCCTAGATAGATCAGGCGCGCTTCTTCACGACCGGAGATGACTTCGACGGGATGCCCAAGGATCTCCTCGGCGCGGCGTATGAATTCGCCACGGTTGCGGGCTTCGCGCAACGCGTTGGTGCCGACGATTCGCACGGCACCCAGGGGCATGCCGTTGATCAACTGGGCAAATCGCTTCAGGCAATCGAGCCCACGCTGCATGGACTCTTCATTGAGCTGGCGCTCGTCGTCGATGCCGGCAGCCAGTTGTACTTTTTCGCCGAGCCGCTCAAGGATGCGGATTTCGCCGTTCTGGGCCTTGGCCACGACCATGTGAAAGCTGTTGGAGCCCAGGTCGATGGCGGCGATCAGGGACAGATTCTTGGCTTGGGATTGCGGCATGGTAAGGGGGTCTCGGTCGATAACCCAGCCATCGTGCCACGATCGACCTTTGGTGCCAACGCGTACGGCTTCGGTAATTTTCCTGCGGGTGTCTATGAGGAATTCTTGGGGGATATGTAGGGAGGGTTTCTAAGTTGAAAGAAAAGTGGTGGTTGTCTTTGTAGGAGTTATTAACGATTGATTGTAGTTGTGGTGTTTACGACTTTGCCTACAACGTGGAGATTAATAGCTTGTCGGAATTGACTTTAAACCTACTCGGCACTTAGGTTCGGCCCACTTTTTATTTTTACGCCTCCCACAAATATTGGCGTGTTCTCTGATTCATTAATTAGGTGCCAACGCTACAGACTGTCATCCGGCAATTTTGCCGTGGTGTTATTTATTTATGGTCAGAGTTTTCGGCTGTCGTAAATGCACCTACTCATTACAGATGACAGGTTGAATATGAAAAAAATGCTTGGTGTGACAGTGGGTGCTCTTTGCTTGGCCGCAAGTATTGGGGCCCACGCAGCTGATGTTGCTGAACTGATTGTACGAGGGACTATCAAACCGGTGGCTTGCAACCTTAGCCTCGCCGGTAGCGGCATCGTCGATTACCAGACAATTCCCGCCTCAAGCCTGTCACCGACGAACTTCACTCCTCTTGCCGCGAAAACGGTGAGCTTGAACATCAGTTGCGGCCAATCGCCGGCGCAGTTTCGAGTGGCGCTAAGCGACCTGAAATCCGCCAGCAAGGTGGCAGGCATCCTCGGTGCCGGGTTCACCGAGGCGCAGAACTACGGCCTGGGACTCGCCAATAACAAGCGTACCGGTGGGTACTCCGTTACTCTCAAAAACCTGCAATCGTCCAGCGGGGCCCTGAACCCTATCATGCGCACCAGCCAGGGGGCGGCCTGGCAGAACAGTGACGGTAAAGTCGCCCAATCGCCTGCCCAGTATTCGTGGCGTAGCGGTACCACTGCGGTACCTGCATCCATCACCAGTCTTACAGGCACGCTTGAAGTGAAAGCCGTTATCAACCGCACGAACGATTTGGACCTGACCCGTGATGTAACGCTGGATGGTCGCACCAGTCTGTCAGTGGATTACATCTAAGTACGTCATTAATGGCCGACATGAACGCAAAGATACTTACCTCTCTTTGTTAAGTGTCGGCTGTTTTGATGTGTGCGTTTGTTGGTGTTCGACTTTATGGTTGTGGGGAAAATCGGTGAATGCTCTATCAATAATCCTGAAGTCGTTGTTGCGCTATATAAGCTTGTGCCTTTTTTTGTGTGGTATGGCAGTAGCGGACGGAATGCAACCGGAAACAACCGTTGTCATTCTGAATGAGGAAGAGGGTGAGGCGACACTTAATGTTAAAAATACGGACCCTGGCCCTGCGTTACTTCATTCGGTCATACAAAACATACCGGAAGACCTGGAACCTTTGTTGATTGTGACGCCCCCGATTACTCGGGTCGAAGCGGGTGACACTCAACTGGTGCGCTTCATCAGTACTACGAAGAAACCGCTCAAGACCCAGCGCCTGAAACGGGTTTCATTTGAAGGTATCCCCGAGGCACGTGCTCCCGGCGGTGCGACCATTGGTATCACTCTGCGCCAAAGCCTGCCATTGATCCTGCACCCTAAGGGCTTGCCCAGGCATGATGCGCCCTGGCAGTTGCTGACCTGGAAGCGTGAAGGGGATCAGTTGAAGGTCCACAACAACAGCGCCTACGTCGTACGCCTGGGGATGGAAGTACAACTGCACCCGCAGGCAAGCTTGGCAACGTTGCCGCGAACCTACATCCTGCCGGGCGAAGTGCTGACGCTCGCGTCGGCCGGCTCGCTGGCGAGAGTGATGGCCGTGGAGATTCATCCGGCCACGGTCTATGGGTTTACGGTGGACAATTACCGCGCGCCCGTTACGGCTGATGCGGATTGACGGGCCTATGAAAAAGATCAGGCATACCCGTCGTTCTGCCAATAGCGTGCCGAACAATGTTTCCCAGCTTCATTCCAGAATTTTGCTGGGGCTCGCGACGCTCTGGAGTCTGCCAGGCACCAGCGCAGCGGTTGGGCTGGGGCAGGGTTTTGACGTGGCCGCGTTGACCTCCCTCGGGATTGATCCGCAGGTGTCTGAATACTTTCGCAGCGCAGCGCGCTTTCGTGAAGGTGTCCATGTGGTCGGACTGCGAGTCAATGGCACTCCGTTGGGATTGGTTGACGCCCGTTTCGATTACCAGGGGCAGTTGTGCTTCACCCCCGCGTTGCTGGCAAAGGCCGGTCTGGTTACTCCGTCCAGGCTTCTGCGCGAGGGCATCACCCCTGACCAGGCCTGCCATGATTTCGTTGGCGAATACCCCGCGACCATGGTGCGGCTGCGCCCCAGCAGCGACGAAGTCACCCTGGTGGTGCCGACCCAGTCCCTGCGTGCGCCGGAGTGGGAGGGCGGGAGTTTTTCCGAGGGTGGCGCGGCCGCCATCTTCAACTACGACATATTGGGTTTCGATACCCACTCGCGCAGTGGGTCAAGTCGCTTCGTATCGGCCTATACCGAGGCGGGATTCAATCTGGGTAATTGGATTGTGCGTAGCCGCCAGTTTTATGTCTCCGACAATGGCGAGATGCGCACCGAACAGGTGAACGCCTATGCCCAGCGTGATATCGCGGCGTTGCAGTCGACGTTCCAGGTGGGGCAGATTTCCAGCAATAACCCGATTTTTGGCGGTGTACAACTCACAGGCTTGCAGTTCTCTCCGGACGGCCAGCAGCGCAGTGGTACGGGCGACAGCAACGTTGTGGTTGAAGGGCTGGCTCAAAGCCAGTCGCGGGTCGAGGTTCGTCAATCAGGTGCATTGATCCATTCCACCCTGGTACCGGAAGGTCCGTTCAGGCTGACCGGTTTGCCGTTGCTGAACAGCACCAGCGATCTCGACGTGAGCGTGATTGACGTGCGTGGGGCAAAGCGCAGTTTTGTGGTGCCCGCTGCGTCCTTTCGGGGTGGGGCTCCGATCGAGCCGGGATATTACTTTTCCCTCGGCAAGGTGCGTGAAACGTCCATCGACAACCAGGACTCACCAGTGGTCGCCATGGGCAGCGGCACCTGGGGGCTGGGCCAGCGCTCGTCGCTGGGCTTCGGTTTGCTGAGTACCGACGAGTACCAGTCGGCCGGCGGATCACTGAGCAGTGTGTTTTTCCATCAGATGACCGTGGGCGTGCGTCATAACCTGTCCCGTGATGCTCAAGATGAAGTGGGTGGCGCGCGTAGCACGCTATCTTTGGGAGCTCCTCTATTCGCCAATCTTGATATCAACCTGAGCGCTTCGGCACAGACTCGCGGCTACCGTGAGGTACTGGACGCCGGCCAGGCGTCGCGGGGGTACAACCTCGATGCGCGTTTCAAGCGCCAGTACACGGCAGGGTTGAACTGGGCGGACCCGTCCTTGGGCGGCTTCTCCTTCGGTTTTACCCGCAATTCGCAATTCGACGGGCAATCCAACGATCACCTCTTTGCCTCGTGGAACAACACGTTCAACGGCGTGGGTGTTGCACTGATTGCCGACGCCCAGGTAGGAGCGACCGAGCCTCGGCGCCTGGACCCGGCTCGGGGCAGTCGCCGCGACGATCGGCTGGATGAGGGCACGTCTGTCAGGCTGCAGGTCACGGTGCCACTCGGGGCCGATCGGAGTATGAGCACTTACATCAGTCGTCGAGGTGACCGGCTGGATGCCGGCACCGCCCTCAGCGAGCGGGTCAACGACTATGTGAACTACGAGGTCGGTGTTGATCGGGACGTGAAAGAGCGCGAGCAAAGTGTGCGCGGTCGTGTGGACGCCTTACCGCTGTATACCCGCGTGAGCTTGGGTATCGACCGCGATCCGTCGAACACCAACTATTCCGGCCAACTGCAAGGCGGCATCGTAGCCCATGCGCGCGGGGTAACCTTCTCGCCGTATGCGGTGCATGACACCTTTGGCATTGTTTCGGTGGGCGATATCGGGACGGCCAAGGTTTCGACGCCCCAAGGACCGGTATGGACCGATTTCAGCGGCCAGGCGGTGATCCCCGGGCTGCAGGCCTACAGCAACAACCATCTGCAGGTGCAGACCCAGTCGCTGCCCAAGCGCGTCGACTTGAAGAACGGCACCAAGGTGCTCGCTGCCGGTCGGGGTTCAGTCAATATTCTCAACTTTGATGTGGTGAAAGTCCGTCGTCTGTTGCTTGAAGCCCAGGACGAACAGGGCCGGCCACTGCCTCAAGGCGCCGCAGTGTTCGGTCAGGACAACACCTTTGTGACCAGTGTGGTGGGTGACGGCATGATTTTCCTCAGCAATATCGATGGCCCTCAAACCTTGAAGGTTTCACTGCCGGATTCGCAATCCTGCCTGCTGCAAGTCAACCCGGAGCAAGAGCCTGACGATGACAAACTCTATGAAACCGCACCGGTGGTCTGCCATGTTCGCTAAGCGCAGGAACCTGTGGCTGTTGTGGGTGGCCCTTGTGGCGACCCAGGTGCAGGCTGAAAACTGCCGGATGACCCTGAGTGAGCCCCGTGTCGACTATGGTGTGATTCGCCCAGCGCAAGCTTCCTCCAGCAGGGCGCTAATGACGCTGGACACACCGCGCACGCTGCACTTGAGCGTGCTTTGCACGGACCCTTCGGCGATGTCGCTGCGTTTCAACGGTGCAGCCGCCGATGCCCAGGGCTTCCAGTTTGGTCGACAGGGACGTTTTACCTTGAACCTGAGGCAGGCTCAGGTCGACGGCAGGCCGGTATCGTGGCAGTCCGATGACACCTCCAGCGGACAGTTGCTACCGGGGCGTATGTTGTATGCAAGCGTAGGCGGTACGCCGGTGACGGGCCGTCGGCTGACAGCCCAGGTGGAGGTCGCGGTTCAACTGCCGGCCAATGCCCTCGCGGTGACTCGTGAGACGCTGCTGGAAGGCCATGGCCAATTCGAACTGGTCAGCCCGGCTGTTCCGTAGAACCAATGAAATTGGCCAGCTCGGCGGTTTGCGGGCTAGCGAACAACACTTTGGGGTCACCCACCTCATGCACCTTGCCCTGGTGCATGAACACCAGCTTGTCGCCGACTTCACGGGCGAAGCGCATTTCGTGGGTCACCATGATCAGGGTCATGCCGTCCTTGGCCAGTTGGCGCACCACGCTGAGCACTTCATTGACCAGTTCCGGGTCGAGGGCCGAGGTGATTTCGTCGCACAGCAGCACCTTGGGTGACATGGCCAGGGCGCGTGCAATCGCCACGCGTTGTTGCTGTCCACCGGACAGGCGATCGGGAAAGGCGTCGAACTTTTCGCCCAGCCCGACGCGCTCCAGCATTTGCCTGGCCAACTGGGCCGCCTTGGCCTTCGGCACTTTCTGCACCACTTGCGGCGCGAGCATGACGTTTTCGCCGACGGTCAGGTGCGGGAACAGGTTGAATTGCTGGAACACCATGCCGACTTTCTGCCGCAGGCTGCGCAGGTCGGCGCGGGCGGCGTCGAGGTATTCGCCATCGACTTCGATCACGCCGTCGTTGATCGACTCCAGGCCGTTGAGGGTACGCAGCAAAGTGGATTTGCCCGAACCGCTACGGCCGATGATCGCCACCACCTGGCCTTCTTCAACGGTCAGGTCGATGCCTTTGAGTACATGGTGATCGCCGTAATACTTATGCAGGGCGGAAATTCTAAGCAGAGGCATGCAGTCTCCTTTCCAGGTAGCGCGCACTGAGGGACAAGGGGTAGCAGAGCAAAAAGTAACCAAGGGCCACCAGGCCGTAGACCATGAAGGGCTCAAAGGTCGCGTTGGCGAGCATGCCGCCGGTCTTGGTCAGTTCGGTAAAGCCGATGATCGAGGTCACGGCGGTGCCTTTGACCACCTGCACCGAAAACCCCACGGTGGGCGCGACGGCAATCCGCAGCGCTTGGGGCAGGATCACGTAGCGCAGTTGCTCAAGCGGGTTAAGTGCAAGGCTGGCCGAAGCTTCCCATTGCCCGTGGGCGATGGAGTCGACGCAGCCCCGCCAGATTTCGGCGAGGTAGGCGCTGGTGAACAACGTCAGGGCAATTGCCGCCGCCAGCCAGGGCGAGATATCCACGCCGAGCAGGGCGATGCCGAAAAACACCAGGAACAGCTGCATCAACAGCGGCGTACCCTGGAACAGTTCGATATAGGTGCGCGCAAGGTTGCGCGGGAACGCGTTGCGGCTGATGCGCATCGTCATCACCAGCAAACCGATCACCCCGCCACCGACAAACGCCACCAATGACAGCAGCAAGGTCCACTGCAGGCCTGTAGCCAGGTTGCGCACGATGTCCCAGAACGAAAAATCACTCATCGGCTGTTCCTCATCACGAAGCGGCGGCCGATCCAGTTGAGCAACTGGCGAATCATCAGCGCCATGCACAGATACACCAGGGTGGTCAGGGCATAGGTTTCAAAGGCGCGGAAGTTGCGCGACTGGATGAAGTTGGCGGCAAAACTGAGTTCTTCCGTGGCGATCTGCGAGCACACCGCCGAACCGAGCATCACGATGATGATCTGGCTGCTCAGGGCCGGCCACACCTTGCCCAACGCCGGCAGCAGGACTACGTGGCGGAAGGCTTCGAAGCGCGTCATGGCCAGCGCGGCGGCGGCTTCCAGCTGCCCGCGCGGTATCGCTTGAATGCCGGCGCGGATGATTTCTGTGGAGTAGGCGCCCAGGTTGATCACCATCGCCAGCACCGCGGCTTGCCATTCGGTGATCTTCAGCCCCAGGGACGGCAGGCCGAAGAAGATGAAGAACAACTGCACCAGGAATGGCGTGTTGCGGATCAACTCGACATACACACCGAAGATCCACGCAAACGGCTGGATCTTCCACGCCCGCACCACGGCGCCAACGGTGCCCAGGGCCACGCCGAGGATAGCGCCGATGGCCGTCAGCTCCAGGGTGAACAGCGCGCCGCGCAACAGCAGGTCGGTATTGGCCAGCACCGGCACGAAGTCAAATTGATACGCCATGAGTCAGCTCCGTCGTTTCAGAGATCGGCGGGCAGTGGCTCTTTAAGCCATTGCAGTGCGTTCTTTTCCAGGCTGCCATCGGCCTTGGCCGCGACCAGGATCTGGTTGACCTTCTCCAGCAGTGCCGGCTCGTTCTTGTTCACGCCCACGTACACCGGCGAATCCTTGAGCTTCACTTTCAGCGCGGGCACGCGTTTCGGGTTGCGTTCGCTGATCGCCACCATCACCACGTTACCGCTGGCGATCAGGTCGACCTGGCCGGCCAAGTAGGCGGCGATGGTCGAGTTGTTATCTTCGAAACGCTTGATCGTGGCTTCCTTGGGCGCGACGGCGGTCAGCTCGATGTCTTCAATGGCGCCACGGGTCACGCTGATGGTCTTGCCCTTGAGGTCGTCGGTGCTGCTGACGGCCGCTTCAGACGGGCCGAACACGGCCAGGTAGAACGGTGCATAGGCCTTGGAGAAGTCGATGACCTTTTCCCGCTCGGCGTTCTTGCCCAGGCTGGAGATCACCAGGTCGACCTTGCCGGTGGTGAGGAAGGGAATGCGGTTGGTGCTGTTGACTGGGGTGAGTTCCAGCTTGACCTTGAGCTGGTCGGCCAGCAGCTTGGCGGTGTCGATGTCCAGGCCGCGGGGCTTCATGTCGGGTCCGACCGAGCCGAACGGCGGGAAGTCCTGAGGCACGGCGACCTTGAGGGTGCCACGGGCGACGATGTCGTCCAGACCGTTGGCCTGGGCGGGTGCCTGGCTCAGCATCAGGCTGGCAAACAGGGCAGTAAGCAGGGCGCTGTAGCGCTTGGTCATGGCAACTCTCCGAGAAGGGCGAAGGAATTTTCTGGATTTGCTCAGTGCACAGCCCATGCCATCACGCTCAATAACGCTTGAAAGCCAGGCACCCATTGCGTTTTGGTGGTCGGACTGGTCTGAACAGTTCGCGGACTTTTCGCACCCTTTTCGAGCGCCGACAAAACCCCGCGAGCCCCTTTGGGGCGTGGCTTGCCGCCGGCTTCGAATAGCTTTACAACTAGCCGCTCAGTTGACTGGAACCTTGAGTTTTCTATGAATTCCATCGCCCAAGCCGTACCGGAAGCGGCCCTGCAGGCCATCCGCAAACTGATCAAGGAGCAAGGCTTCGGGCCGGGCGATGCACTGCCGTCCCAACGCGACCTGGCGGTGCAGTTGGGCGTGAGCCGGGCGTCGTTGCGCGAGGCGTTGTCGTCCCTCAGCGCGCTGGGTGTGGTCAGTGTGCAGCCCGGCAAGGGCGTGTTCGTGCAGGCCGCGGAGGAATCGCCAGGGTTTGCCTGGCCCTTCGCGGCCCAGGCCACGCCACTGGATATCTTCCAACTGCGTTATGCCTTGGAAGGGTTCGCGGCGGGATTGGCGGCGGTGACGCTGACCCTTGATGAGCTGGACAGCCTGGAAGATAACGTCGAGGCCATGCGCAAGGTACTCAAGACTGGCGACTTCGAGGCGGCCGCCCGACTGGACTTCGAATTCCACCAGCGCATCCTGCTGGCCAGCGGTAATCAGGCCATGGTGAGCATCCTGAGTGCCAGCGCCGAGGTGTTCCTGGAGAGTCAGAAGCTACCGTTCATCCGGCCGGAGCGGGCCATGGAAACCTGGCAGGAACACCGCCGGATCCTGCGCGCCCTGGCTCGGCGCGCCAGTGCGGCGGCGCAGAAAACCATGCAGGAACACGTGCGCAATGCGGCGCTGCGTACAGGAATTGCCTTCGTGATTCCCGTCACGCCCTGAGTTGGGCTATACCCAAACTCATGCATCACCATAGCAAGACTCAATCAGAGGCGGCTTCCTGAACGGTGGAAGGGCGGCTATGATGGGCCACGTTTTTTTTGCTTACAATCCGGAGACATCCATGAGCAACGATCTTATCAAGCACGTCACCGACGCGACCTTTGAGGCCGAAGTACTCAAGGCTGCTGGCCCGGTGCTGGTTGACTACTGGGCTGAATGGTGTGGCCCTTGCAAAATGATCGCTCCAGTCCTGGACGACATTGCGACCACCTACGAAGGCAAGCTGACCATTGCCAAGCTGAACATCGACGACAACCAGGAAACCCCGGCCAAGCACGGCGTGCGTGGTATCCCGACCCTGATGCTGTTCAAGAACGGCAACGTCGAAGCGACCAAAGTAGGCGCGCTGTCGAAGTCTCAGCTGCAAGCTTTCCTCGACGCGAACATCTAAGCGTCGTCAAAAAAGCCCCGCAAATAGCGGGGCTTTTTCGTGAAACAGGGCTAGACGCTCCGAAACTCAGGTGGTACATTCGGCCCCGCACTGGTTTCTCCACTGCCCCCTGCATGCCGTCGCCGACGCACTCCTTTTCGATTAGTACGCGATCCTGTCGCCTTCTCCGCGGCGCGGCCTCATTAAGCCAAAAGCTTAATTTCCCCCCTCCATAAATGATTACGTCATTCCTATATGAATCTGACTGAACTCAAGCAAAAGCCGATTACCGACCTGCTCCAGCTGGCCGAAGAAATGGGCATAGAAAATATGGCCCGTTCGCGCAAGCAGGACGTGATTTTCTCCCTGCTGAAAAAGCACGCGAAAAGCGGCGAGGAAATCTCCGGTGATGGCGTGCTGGAGATTCTCCAGGACGGCTTCGGCTTCCTCCGCTCTGCTGACGCCTCCTATCTTGCCGGCCCAGACGATATCTACGTCTCGCCGAGCCAGATCCGTCGCTTCAACTTGCGCACCGGTGACACCATCGTTGGCAAGATCCGACCTCCGAAGGAAGGCGAGCGTTATTTCGCCCTGCTCAAGGTCGACACGATCAACTTCGATCGTCCCGAGAACGCGAAAAACAAGATTCTCTTCGAGAACCTGACCCCGCTGTTCCCGACCGTGCGCATGAAGATGGAAGCCGGCAACGGTTCCACCGAAGACCTGACCGGTCGTGTGATCGACCTGTGCGCCCCGATCGGCAAGGGCCAGCGTGGCCTGATCGTCGCACCGCCGAAAGCCGGTAAGACCATCATGCTGCAGAACATTGCAGCGAACATCGCGCGTAACAATCCTGAAGTTCACCTGATCGTGCTGTTGATCGATGAGCGTCCGGAAGAAGTGACCGAAATGCAGCGCACCGTGCGCGGCGAAGTGGTTGCCTCCACGTTCGATGAGCCGCCAACCCGCCACGTGCAGGTTGCCGAAATGGTGATCGAGAAGGCCAAGCGCCTGGTCGAACACAAGAAAGACGTGGTGATCCTGCTCGACTCCATCACCCGTCTGGCCCGTGCCTACAACACCGTGATCCCAAGCTCTGGCAAGGTATTGACCGGTGGTGTCGATGCCCACGCCCTGGAGAAACCGAAGCGTTTCTTCGGCGCCGCGCGGAACATCGAAGAAGGCGGCTCGCTGACCATTATCGCCACCGCACTGGTTGAAACCGGTTCGAAGATGGACGAAGTGATCTACGAAGAGTTCAAGGGTACCGGTAACATGGAACTGCCCCTGGACCGTCGCATTGCGGAAAAACGCGTGTTCCCGGCGATCAACATCAACCGTTCCGGCACTCGCCGCGAAGAGTTGCTGACCGCCGACGACGAACTGCAGCGCATGTGGATCCTGCGCAAGCTGCTGCACCCGATGGATGAAGTTGCAGCCATCGAGTTCCTGGTCGACAAGCTGAAAACCACCAAGACCAACGACGAGTTCTTCCTGTCGATGAAGCGTAAGTAATACGACGTTTCAGGTCCGAAAGAATGGCGCCCTCAGGGGCGCCATTTTTTTTCGCCTGCTTTTTAAGCGCCGTTGGCACCCAAATGCACCGCGATAAGCTGCCAGCGGCCGCCATAGCAGGTAGGATGTACGCCTATTTTACGGGTGGCATGGTTAATGAAATTCAAGGATCTTCGGGATTTCGTGCAGCAACTTGAGCAGCGCGGAGAGTTGAAACGTATCCAGATGCCGATTTCCCCGGTGCTGGAGATGACTGAGATTTGCGACCGTACCCTGCGTAACAAGGGTCCGGCGCTGCTGTTCGAGAACCCGACCGGCTTTGATATCCCGGTGCTCGGCAACCTGTTCGGCACGCCCGAGCGCGTGGCCTTTGGCATGGGCGCCGAGTCGGTCAGCGAGCTGCGCGAGATCGGCAAGCTGCTGGCCTTCCTCAAGGAGCCCGAGCCGCCCAAGGGGCTCAAGGACGCCTGGTCGAAGCTGCCCATCTTCCGCAAGATCATTGCCATGGCCCCCAAAGTGGTCAAGGACGCGGTGTGCCAGGAAGTAGTTATTGAAGGCGACGATGTCGACCTGTCCATGCTGCCGGTGCAAACCTGCTGGCCCGGCGATGTCGGCCCGTTGATCACTTGGGGCCTGACCGTCACCAAGGGCCCGAACAAGGACCGCCAGAACCTCGGTATCTACCGCCAGCAAGTGATCGGCCGCAATAAGGTGATCATGCGTTGGCTGAGCCACCGTGGCGGCGCGCTGGACTTCCGCGAATGGTGCGAAAAACACCCCGGCAAACCTTTCCCGGTCTCCGTGGCCCTGGGCGCCGACCCGGCCACCATCCTCGGCGCCGTGACCCCAGTGCCCGACAGCCTGTCCGAATACGCCTTCGCCGGCCTGCTGCGGGGTAACCGCACCGAGTTGGTGAAGTGCCGTGGCAACGACCTGCAAGTGCCGGCTACTGCCGAAATCATCCTTGAGGGTGTGATTCATCCGGGCGAAATGGCCGATGAAGGCCCTTACGGCGACCACACCGGCTACTACAACGAAGTCGACAGCTTCCCGGTGTTCACCGTCGAGCGCATCACCCACCGGATCAAACCGATTTACCACAGCACCTATACCGGCCGTCCGCCGGATGAGCCGGCGATTCTGGGCGTGGCACTCAACGAAGTGTTCGTGCCGATCCTGCAAAAGCAATTCCCGGAGATCACCGACTTCTACCTGCCGCCGGAAGGCTGCTCGTACCGCATGGCCATTGTGACCATGAAGAAGTCGTACCCAGGCCATGCCAAGCGGGTAATGCTCGGTGTGTGGTCGTTTTTGCGACAGTTCATGTATACCAAGTTCGTTATTGTCACCGACGACGACATCAATGCCCGCGACTGGAACGACGTGATCTGGGCCATCACCACGCGCATGGACCCCAAGCGCGACACGGTGATGATCGACAACACGCCGATCGACTACCTCGACTTCGCCTCGCCGGTGTCGGGCTTGGGTTCGAAGATGGGCCTGGACGCCACCCACAAGTGGCCGGGTGAAACCACCCGCGAATGGGGTCGGGTGATCGTCAAGGATGAAGCTGTCACCGCCCGTGTCGATGCGATCTGGAAAGAATTGGGAATAGATTGATGCGTGTAACCCTGCAACCTTCCGGCGCCGTGCTGGAGCTGGTCCCCGGCGAGCGAATCCTCGAAGGCGCGCGCCGCCTAGGGTACGAATGCCCTCAGGCCTGCCGCAACGGCGTGTGCCACGTGTGTGCCGCGCTGTTGGTAGAAGGCCGGGTGCAGCAAGCCGGGGAAGTGCGTGACCATGGTGAGTTCTACACCTGCATTGCCGAGCCGCTGGAAGATTGCGTGGTGTTGTGGGATGGCGTGCTGGCGCCGGGAGAGTTGCCGTTGCGCAAGTTGTCGTGCCAATTGAGTGAATGCGTCGAGGTCGGTGGCGATGTGTGGCGTGTGCGCCTGCGCGCGCCGGCCGGCAAGGCGGTGCGTTACCACGCCGGTCAGTACCTGATGATCGAGCGCGAGAACGGCGAGAAGTCGGCATTCTCCCTGGCCTCGGCACCCCATTCGGGGCGCGAGCTGGAGCTGCATGTGCTGGTGCGTGAAGACAGCGCGCGCAGCCTGCTGGAGCAACTGCAGCGCAACCAGATGGCCCGCATCGAGCTGCCTTTTGGTGATACCCACCTGGCCGAGCTGCCGGATGGGCCGCTGGTGTTGATCGCTGCTGGCACCGGCATGGCGCAGATGCACAGCCTCATCGAACATTGCCGCGCGTCCGGCTTCAAGCACCCGGTGCACCTGTACTGGGGCGTGCGTCGCCCGGAAGATTTCTACCAGATCGAACACTGGGACCAGTGGCTGCAACTGCCCAACCTGTTCCTGCACAAAGTTGTCAGTGACCTGTGCGGCTGGGAGGGGCGTTGCGGGTTGTTGCATGAAGCCGTGTGCGAAGACATCACCGACCTCAAGTCGGTACACGTCTACGCCAGCGGTTCACCGGCGATGATCTACGGCACGCTGGACGCGCTGGTCGAGGCTGGTATGGATGCGCACCAGATGCGTGCCGATGTATTTGCCTACGCGCCTCGGCCCTAAAAGCGTACGCCAGTCGTGACCATTGCGGCATTGAACCCCAGCAACACCAATTCCGCCGCCACCGGCCCGTAATGCGCGCCCACGGACGGAATGATCACCGGCGCCACGCCGAAACGGTTCAACGGGATCTTGTCGCGGTACTTGCCGCGATAACCCTGGATCGCCCCGCCCGTCAGCTTCAAATACACCGGATAGTCGGCCATGTCGTAGCGTTTTCCCGCATACGCATAGTACGAGCGCTGCCGGAACGAGTTGCGGAACGTCGCCCCGCCATACACAAAACCTGAGGCTTCATTGCGTTCCAGGCCAATCAAGTCCTGGTTATTGTTGTGCTCGGGGGCGGGCGCGAAATGCCGGGTGTAGACGCTGGTTTGCGCGTACCAGAAGCCTTTGTCGTCTTCGGTGACCGGCGCTTCACCCGCCAGGGCGGTGGTGGCCTGGGCCAGGAACAGCAGGCCAGGCAAGCGGAATTTTTTCATGGGTGCGACCTCGGTAGTCGATGTGATGGGCGGCTAGGTGGGTCGTGATCTGTGCGCCATTTTGACGGCTTGGCGTGTTCCCAGGCTGAACCGGGGCTGAAAGTAGCTGGATTGGCCCATGCAATCCTGACGAATGGGCCATTTGCTTATGCATTCGCTTATGCTTTAAAGGTATTTAATTTGTTACATAAATATCCTTAAGCTATAACGCAACGGACTACCGACTCATTCACAACCACCAATAACTGACCGCCACCGCCCGCCAGCCGGATCGATCGTATGAACTCAGGACACGACGTTCTGGTTTTTGATTCAAGGGGAGCGGTATGGGGAGCTACAAGCAACACGCGCTGTACTCGGCGATTTTGTCGGCCAATTTGCTGACCGCCGTGAGTTTCAATCCAGTCTTCGCGGCCGAAACGTCCGCCACCGATGCACCCAAGCTCGACACCGTGATCGTCACCGGCACCCGCGCCCAAGAGCGCACGGCCAGTGCGTCGCTGTCGCCGATCGATGTGATTTCCGGCGACACCCTGCGCAGCACCGGCTCCGATGAGCTGGGGGCGGTATTGGCGCGGCTGATTCCGTCGATCAACTTCCCGCGCCCAAGCCTGGTGGACGGCGCTGAACTGGTGCGCCCTGCGCAGTTGCGTGGGTTGTCGCCGGATCAGGTGCTGGTGTTGGTCAATGGCAAGCGCCGCCACACTAGTGCTTTCGTCAACCTGGGCGGGGCGGTGGGCCGTGGCTCGGCCCCGGCGGACTTGAATGCGATCCCGCTGTCGGCAGTCGACCATATCGAAGTGCTGCGCGATGGTGCGTCCGCGCGCTATGGCTCCGATGCGATTGCCGGGGTGATCAACGTGATCCTCAAACACGCCGACCATGGTGGTTCGATCTCCTCCAAGTTCGGCGAGTACAAGAAGGGCGACGGCATCCAGCGCAACCTCAGTGGCAATACCGGCGTGGCATTGGGTGACAACGGCTTTATCAACCTCTCAGCCGAAGGCGCCGACAACGACTACACCAACCGCGCCGGCAAGGATTTGCGCCCGGCCAGCGTAGGTTCTACGACCTACGGCCAGCAGGTGTTTCGCCAGGGCGAGCCGGCTACCAATGAAGGCAAGTTCCAGTTCAACTCGGAATATTCCTTCAACGATGCGGCCGAGTTCTACACCTTCGGCGGCTACAGCAAGCGTCGCGGCGAGACGGCGGCGTTCTACCGGGCAAGCAATGCGTCCAACAATATTCCGGCGCTCAACCCCAATGGCTATCTCCCGCTGATCAAGGGCAACCTGGAAGACACGTCGTTGGTGGTGGGCCTGCGTGGGCTGTTGGCCTATGACTGGCATTACGACCTGTCGGCCAACTACGGCAAGAACCAGTACGAGCTGAGCACCGAAACCATCAACACGTCACTGGGCCTGGCCACGCCGCGCAAGTTCGACAACGGCACCCTGAGCAACGACCAGAAACAAGTCAGCCTGGACCTGTCCCGTGAATTCGACGTGGGCTTCCTGCCATACCCGGTCTCCGTGGCTTTTGGCGGAGAATACCTGCGCCAGGGCTATGAGATTGAAGCAGGTGAGCCGGCGTCCTACTACCAGACCGGCAGTTCGGGCCTCGGTGGTTTCCGTGATGCCGACGCCGGCAGCAGTTCACGTCACAATTGGGCGCAGTACCTGGACCTGGAAACCAACTTCACCGACAAACTCAGCGCGTCGGCAGCCGTACGGCATGAGGATTACAGTGACTTCGGTTCCAATGTCAGCGGCTCGCTGTCGGCCCGCTACGACTTCACCCCGCAGGTGGCCTTGCGCGGTAGTATTTCCAACGGTTTCCGCGCGCCGTCCCTGGCTCAGCAGAACTTCGCGTTTACTTCGTCGCAGTTGATCGGCAGCGACATCCGCGAGGCCGGTACTTTCCCAGCCTCCAGCCAGGTCGCACGCCTGCTGGGCGCAGAGGACCTGAAGGCCGAGAAGTCGCGTAACTACAGTCTTGGTCTGGTACTGGAGCCCGCCGACGACCTGACCGTAACGGTGGACGTTTACCGCATCGACATTCGTGATCGCATCAGCCTGTCGTCCAACCTCAACCTGGACCCGGCAACCCAGGCTTATCTGCGCGCCAATGGCGTGGGCAACATCAACTACACCACTGCCCGCTACTTCACCAACGCCACCGATACCAGCACTGACGGCGTCGACCTGGTGGCCAACTACCGCTACCAGTTCGATAACGGCATCCGCTGGAACAGCACCGTGGGCTACAACTACAACCACACCAAGGTCACGGACGTGAAGCCCAATCCGGCCATCCTCGACAGCCTGGGCGCCAATCTGGTGCGCGTGGACCGTCGCGAGAAGAGCGGTTTGCTGGGCGATACCACGCCTGAACACAAGCTGAGCCTGGGTAACGACTTCACCTTCGGCAATTGGGCGCTGCACAGTAACCTGGTGCGCTATGGTGAATTCACCAGCTACCAGGCCGACAAGGCCAACGACCAGACCTTCAAGGCGGCCTGGGTGTTGGATTTGTCGGCGGACTACAAGTTGAAGAACTGGACCTTCACCCTCGGCGGCGACAACGTCACCGATAAATACCCGGAAAAGGTCAATGCCTTCGCCAGCAGTGGTGGCAATTTGGCCTATAGCACTTTTTCGCCGTACGGTTACAGCGGCGCGTTCTATTACGGTAAAGTTGCCTATAACTGGTAAAGCACAGGAGACCTAAGCGATCCGCCATGACCGTTATTGAATCCGATCTTTTGCAATTGGCTTACCCTCCGCGGCTCGATCTTGGGCCGCAACTCACTCACGAACAGTTGATGAGCTCGATGCAGGCCACCATGGCCCAGCATAAGGGTGGGCCGGTCTGGCTTTTCGCTTATGGTTCGCTGATCTGGCGCCCTGAGTGTTCGTCCACCGAGCGGATGCGGGCACGGGTCCACGGTTATCACCGGGGCCTGTACCTGTGGTCCCATGAGCATCGTGGGACACCGGAAATTCCAGGATTGGTCTTTGGGCTGGATCGCGGCGGTTCCTGCAGCGGGTTTGCCTACCGCTTGCCGGAGGATCAGCTGGAGGCCTCGCTCTACGCCTTGTGGCAGCGCGAGATGCCCTATCCTTCTTACCGGCCGCATTGGCTCAGTTGCCGTCTCGAAGATGGCAGCACGGTGCAGGCGTTGGGATTTGTCTTGGAGCGGCACTTGCCCAGCTACGCCGGCAACTTGCCCGATATCGTGTTGAACCATGTGTTGCAGAGTGCTTGCGGGCGTTACGGTACCACTCGCGATTATGTCGAGCAGACCGTCAACGCCCTGCGTAGCCACGCCATGCCAGACAAGAATCTGGAGGCGCGGCTCAAGCGTTGTGCAAAGGGTGGCTCAGGCGCTTAACGCGCCGAGCTGACGCTGTTGGTGTGCCACAGCGTTGGGATCAGGAAGGCGATCGCCAGCAGGCACGCACCGATCAGCAGCACGAAACCACCGTCCCAGCCGAAATGGTCCACGGTGTAGCCCATGGCCGCACTCGCGGCCACCGAACCACCCAGGTAACCGAACAGGCCGGTAAAGCCCGCAGCCGTACCCGCAGCTTTCTTCGGAGCCAACTCCAGCGCCTGCAGGCCGATTAGCATCACCGGGCCGTAGATCAGGAAGCCGATGGAGAACAACGCGATCATGTCGACCATCGGGTTGCCTGGCGGGTTGAGCCAGTACACCAGGGTCGCCACGGTTACCAGCGCCATGAACACGATGCCGGTCAGGCCACGGTTGCCACGGAAGATCTTGTCCGACATCCAGCCGCACAGCAGCGTGCCCGGGATACCGGCCCACTCATAGAAGAAGTACGCCCACGACGATTTATCCACGGTGAAGTGCTTGGCTTCTTTCAGGTAGGTCGGTGCCCAGTCCAGCACGCCGTAGCGCAGCAGGTAGACGAACACGTTGGCGAAGGCGATGTACCACAGCATTTTGTTGCGCAGTACGTACTTGACGAAGATTTCCTTGGCGCTGAATTCGTCTTCGTGGCTGGCGTCGTAGCCTTCCGGGTAGTCGTTCTTGTACTGCTCGATCGGGGGCAGGCCCACCGACTGTGGGGTGTCGCGCATGGTGATGAAGGCAAAGGCCGCCACCAGCAGGGCCACAGTGGCCGGTACGTAGAAGGCTGCGTGCCAGTCGTTGAACCAGGCCATGCCCAGCAGGAACAGCGGGCCGATCAGGCCGCCGCCGACGTTGTGCGCCACGTTCCATACCGAAACCACGCCGCCGCGTTCTTTCTGCGACCACCAGTGCACCATGGTGCGCCCACTTGGCGGCCAGCCCATGCCTTGGGCCCAGCCGTTGATGAACAGCAAAATGAACATCATGGTCACGCTGGACGTCGCCCAAGGTGCGAAACCGAAAATGAACATCACCCCGGCGGAAACCAGCAGGCCGAAGGGCAGGAAGTAGCGTGGGTTGGAGCGGTCGGACACCAGGCCCATGAGGAACTTGGACAGGCCGTAGGCAATCGCGATGGCCGACATCGCCAGGCCCAGTTCGCCGCGGGTGTAACCCTCGTCGATCAAGTAGGGCATGGCCAGGGAGAAGTTTTTGCGCAGCAGGTAGTAACCGGCGTAGCCGAAGAAAATACCGGCGAAGATCTGCCAGCGCAGACGTCGGTAGGTACTGTCTATTTTTTCTTCAGGCAGGGGCGCCTGATGGGCGGCAGGACGAAAGAAAGCAAACATTCAAGAGCTCCAAATTTCTTGTTTTGACTGCGGATGCGAATGTTACAGTTTCGTTACCGAAAATAGCATCGCCTCTTATCTGCAAACACAGGAAATCAGAGCAATTGCATGTTCTCTTACGAACATGTCGCGAATAGATAAGTGATGGTCGTAAATAGATCTCTAGGAGCTGGCTTGCCGGCGATGAGGCCCGAAAGGTGGCGGTGATCTTTCGGCGGTCATCGCCGGCAAGCCGGCTCCTACAGGGGAAGGTCAGCGAGTCTGGACGACGACCTTGCCCACAGCCCGGCGCTGCCCCAGGTCATTGATCGCCTGGGCGGCTTGTTCCAGCGGATACACCTGCGACACCAGCGGCTTGAGCTTGCCTTCACCATACCAACTGAACAACTGCTGGAAATTCGCGGCATTATCCTGCGGCTGGCGCTGGGCAAACGAACCCCAGAACACCCCGACCACCGCGGCACCCTTGAGCAGCGCCAGGTTCACCGGCAGCTCCGGTATGCGCCCGCTGGCAAAACCCACCACCAGCAGGCGGCCGTTCCAGGCAATGGCACGGATGGCCTGGTCAAACAGGTCGCCACCCACTGGGTCGTAGATCACATCGGCGCCGTTGCCGTCGGTGAGGCGCTTGATCTCGTCTTTCAGGCTGGCTTCGCTGTAGTTGATCAGCTCATCGGCGCCGGCGGCCTTGGCCACTGCGAGTTTGTCGGCACTACTGGCGGCGGCGATTACCCGCGCACCCATGGCCTTGCCGATCTCTACGGCGGCCAGGCCCACGCCACCGGAGGCGCCGAGCACCAGCAGGGTTTCGCCGGGTTGCAGGTTGGCGCGTTGTTTCAGCGCGTGCATGGAGGTGCCGTAGGTCATGCTGAAGGCGGCGGCGATGTTGAAGTCCATGCTAGGCGGGATCGGCAGCACGTTGTAGCCGGGCACCGCGACCTGCTCGGCAAAACTGCCCCAGCCGGTCAGCGCCATCACCCGGTCACCGACTTTCAGGTGGCTGACCTTTTCCCCGACTTCACTGACCACGCCCGCCGCCTCGCCACCCGGCGAGAACGGGAAAGGCGGCTTGAACTGGTACTTGCCCTCGATGATCAGCGTGTCCGGGAAGTTGACCCCGGCGGCATGCACGTCCAGCAGGATTTCGTTCTTCTTGATCGCCGGGCTGGCGATCTCTTCCAGCACCAGGGTTTCGGCGGGGCCGAAGGCTTTGCACAGCACAGCTTTCATCGGACTATTCCTTTTGGCATCGTGGCCGATAAGTGTAGGAGGGTACGCCCGTGGGTCAACGAGCATGCCCGGGCCTGATAAGCCGCCATAAGCTTGTGCTCTGCCTTGCTAGCGTTATGCTACCCGGCAACCGAATGTGAGGAATGAACTGTGAAAGCGTGGATCCTGTTGATGCTGGCCCTGACGTTGCCGATGGCGGCCCAAGCCGAAGAAGCCAAAGAAGGCGAGGCGCCGAAGGTCAGCTATATCAGCCTGAGCCCGCCATTTGTGGGCAACTACGGCCTGGATGGCACGGCGAAACTCAAGGTGTTCAAGGCCGACATCGCCCTGCGCGTGACCGGCCCCGAAGCGGCTGCTGCCGTCAAAGCCAACGACGCGTTGATCCGTAATCAGCTGGTGGCGCTGTTCACCCAGCAGACCAACGAGGCTATGAGCACCGTTGAAGGCAAGGAAAAACTGCGCCAGGAAGCCCTCAAGCAAACCCAGCAAGTGATGAATGACGAGACCGGCAAACCGGTGGTGGAAGATCTGCTGTTCAACAACTTGATCATCCAGTAATCACCAATAGGGTGCGGTTTCAGGAAGCCAGGCTCTTCCTGAACCGCGCCAGTGCCACTGCAAAGAACACCAACCCAATCCCCGCCAGCGCCAGCAAGTCCGGCCACACCACGCTCACGCCCGCATCGCGGAACAGAATCGCCGCGCTCAAACTCACAAAATGCGTCGACGGCGAGCCCTGCATCACCCACTGCAACCACTCGGGCATGCTGTCCAACGGCGTACTGCCGCCGGAGAGCAGCAGCATCGGGATGATCACCGGGATTGCCAGCAGGCCGAACTGCGGCGTCGAGCGGGCGAGGGTGGCGAGGAAGATGCCCAGCGCGGTGCTGGCAAACAAGTACAGCGCCGTCACCAACAGAAACAAACTCAGCGACCCGGCCAGCGGCACGCCGAGCAAACCTTTGACCACCACTTCCAGCGACAGCCAAGTGCACAGCACCACCACCAGCATATTGCTCCAGATTTTCGCCAGCATGATTTCCAGCGCTGTCAGCGGCAATACCAGCAGATGGTCGAGGGTGCCGTGTTCGCGTTCACGCAGCAGCGCGGTGCCGGTCAGGATAATGGCGAGGATGGTGATGTTGTTGACGATCTGGATCACCGCCAAAAACCAGCCACCCTCCAGGTTGGTGTTGAACAGCGCGCGAGTCGTGAGCAGGGCGGGCGTCGGGCTGGCGGCGGCTTGCCCGCTGTAGGTCAGTAATTCCCGCTGGAAAATCCGCCCGATGTAGCCCGCGCCCATGAACGCCTGGCTCATGGCCGTGGCGTCCACGTTCACCTGCACGCCGGGTTGGCGACCGGCCAACAGGTCAGCCTGGAAGTTCGCCGGCACATTGATCACGAAGGTGTATTCGCCGCTGTCCATGACCCTGTCCAACTGGTCATAGGCCAACGGCGTGGGGGTTTGAAACTCGGGCGGCTGCAGCGCCTCGGCCAGTTGCCGCGACAGCGAACTGTGGTCTTCATCGACAAACGCCACGCTGGCGTTATGCACGCCGATCACCGAGCCGGCGGCGGGCATATAGATGGCGACGGTGAAGGCGTAGAACAGAAACAGCAGCAATACGCTGTCATGGCGCAGGCTGGTCAGTTCCTTGATCCCTAGGCGCAGGATGTGCGCGAACTTATGCATCAGGCCTCCTGCTTCTTGAGCATGACCAGGCTCAGCCCGGTAAACCCGACAAAGAACCCGAACAGCGCCAGGCATTGCGGCCACAACTGGCGCAGGTCCAAGGCCTTGGTGAAGGTGCCCACGGCGACATCCAGGAAGTGCCCCGCCGGAAACAGCATGCCCATCAACGCCGCTGCGCCTTCAAGGGACGAGCGCGGCACGATCAGTCCGGAGAACTGAATGGTCGGCAGGCTGGTGATGATCATGGTGCCGAGGATCGCCGCGATCTGCGTCCGGGTGAACGCCGAAATCAGCAGGCCCATGCTGGTGGTCGCCAGCACATAGAGCAGGCCGCCGAACGCCAGCGTCAGGCCGCTGCCCTTGAACGGCACGCCGAACAGCCAGCGGTTCATCGCCACCAGTACTGCCAGGTTGACCAGGCTCACGGCCAGGTACGGCGCCTGTTTGCCGAGCAGGAACTCCAGGCGCGTCAGCGGTGTGGCGTAGAAGTTGGTGATCGAGCCCAGTTCCTTCTCGCGCACGATGCCGAGGGCGGTGAGCATCGCCGGGATAAACGCCAGGATCAGCGCCATCACACCGGGGCCGATGGCATTCACGCTGACCACGTCTTGGTTATAGCGAAAGCGCGTTTCCAGCTTGGCGGCCGCTGGGGTGTTGCGCGGCAGGCTGCTCAGTTCGGCCAGTTGCTGCAGGTTTTCCTGGTGCACGGCCTCGACATAGTTGCGGCTGGTTTCCGCGCGAAACGGCATGCCGCCATCGAGCCAGGCGGCCACGCTGGGCTGGCGGCCGGCGTAGAGATCGCGGCCAAAGCCGGGTGGTATCTCCAGGGCCAGTTTGATTTCTGAACGTTGCAGGCGCCGGTGCAATTCGGTTGAGTCCTGAATCGGCGGCTGCTCGGCGAAATAGCGTGAACTGCGAAATGCCTCCAGGTAGGCGCGGCTTTGCGGTGTCTGGTCCTGGTCGTAGACGGCGAAGGCGAGTTTTTCCACATCCAGGGAAATGCCGTAGCCGAAGATCACCATCATGAACATCGCGCCCAGCAACGCGAAGGCCATGCGCACCTTGTCGCGCAGCAGCTCTTTGCCTTCGCGGCTGGCCACGGCCAATAGGCGGGCCAGGCTGAAGCCACGTTTGCTCACGGGAGGGGCACTGGTTTCGCTGACGGTCGCGGCGGGCACAGTGGGCTCCGGTTCACCCTGTGCTTGCTCCAGGCAGGTGACGAACGCGGCTTCCAAGGTGTCGCCCTGGAACTGCCGTTGCAACGCATCCGGCGTATCGCAGGCGAGCACCTTGCCCGCGTGCATCAGGGAAATGCGGTCGCAGCGCTGGGCCTCGTTCATAAAGTGCGTGGACAGGAAAATTGTCACACCTTGTTCGCGGGACAGCTCGATCAGCAATCGCCAGAAGTCATCCCGCGCCGCCGGGTCGACGCCCGACGTAGGTTCGTCGAGGATCAGCACTTCCGGGCGATGCAGCACCGCCACGGCCAATGACAAACGCTGACGCAAGCCGAGCGGCAGCTCGCCGGACGGTTGTTCGGCCACGTCAGCGAGGTCGAAACGCTGGATCAGCTCATCAATGCGCGGGCCGCTGTCTGCCTTGGGCAGGTCGAACAATTGCGCATGCAGCACCAGGTTCTGGCGCACGCTGAGTTCGCCATACAACGAGAAGCTTTGCGACATGAAGCCCACGCGCTTGCGGGTCGCGAGGTCCTTGGCGTTCACCGGATTGCCCAGCAGCGTCGCGCTGCCCTCGGTGGCGGGCATCAGGCCGGTGAGCACCTTCATGGTGGTGGTCTTGCCGCAGCCGTTGGAGCCGAGGAAGCCGAAGATCTCGCCGCGGCCAATGGCGAAGCTGACCTTGTTCACGGCGGTGAAATCGCCGAAACGCAGGGTCAGGTCGTGAGCTTCGATGGCGATATCGGCGATATCGGCGTTGTCGCTTTGTCGCGGTGGAATCACCAGCGGCTGGTTGTCGTGGGCGCTGTCGCCCTGGAAGTGGGTGAACGCTTCGTCCAGTTTGCCGCTGGCGGTCGCGCCCGCCAATTCACGGCTCAGGCCGTCCGCAATCAGCTTGCCGCGATCGAGCATCAGGCAATGTTCGAATTGCTCGGCTTCTTCCATGTAGGCCGTGGCCACCAGCAGTGTCAGTTGCGGGCGTTCGCTGCGTACGCTTTCGACCAGCTCCCAGAAGCGCCGACGTGACAGTGGGTCGACGCCGGTGGTGGGCTCGTCGAGAATCAACAGGTCCGGGTCGTGGATCAGCGCGCAACACAGGCCGAGTTTCTGCTTCATCCCACCGGAGAGCTTGCCCGCCGGGCGTTCGGCGAAGCGCGCAAGGTCGGTGGCCAGCAGCAGGTTGTGCATGCGTTGGTCGCAGTCGGCTTTCGACAGGCCAAACAGCGTGGCAAAGAAACGGATGTTTTCGCTGATGGACAACTCGGGATACAAGTTGCCGCCCAACCCTTGAGGCATGAAGGCGATGCGCGGGTACAGGCTGTTGCGGTGGCGGCGGTCTTCAATCGCACCACCAAGCACTTGCAGTTGACCGTCCTGAAGCTTTTTAACCCCGGCGATCAACCCCAGCAGGCTCGACTTGCCCGCGCCATCCGGTCCGATCAACCCGCAACGCGTACCGGCTGGCAGGCTGAACGTAATGTCGACCAGGGCCTGTTGCTTGCCGTAGCGATGGTTGATTGCCGTGGCTTGCAGCGCCAGGGCGCTCATCGCAGGTTGGCCGGCCAGTCGATATCAGCCGTGCGCACGTAGCCGGCGCCGGGCATGCCCGGTTTGGCTTGGGGCACGGCGCTGGGTTGGGTCAGGCGCAGTTTGACCCGGAACACCAGTTTCTGGCGTTCGTCTCGGGTTTCCACTTCCTTGGGGGTGAACTGGGATTTGGCGGCGACAAAGCTGATCTTGGCCGGCAGCGGTTGGCCGGGCAGGGCGTCGAGCAGAATGCGCGCATCGCTGCCGACGGTGAGCCGGCCGGTGACGGAGGCCGGCAGGTAGAGGTTCATGTATTGATCGTTGGGATCGATCAGCAACAGGACACGCCCGCCGGCGCCGAGTACTTCGCCCGGCTCGGCCAGGCGCAGTTGGATAATCCCGTCGATGGGCGCGCGTAGGCTGCTGTCGTCGATCTCGCTGGTGAGCTGGGCGACCTGGGCCTCGGCGGCGCCGATCGCGGCCTTCACCGAGTTGACTTGGGCTTGTGCTGCGATCACGGCCGCATTGCCGGTGTTCTGCCGCGCCTGCTGTTGGTCAATCAACTGGCTGCTGGCGAAGCCGCGTTTGTACAGCTCCTGGGTGCGCTTGAGTTCCTGGTTGGCCAGCAGTTGCTCGCTCTGGCGCAATTGCACGTTGGCCTCGGCGGCAGCGAAGTTTTCCTTGGCGCGCAGCACTTCGGCTTCGGCCTGGGCGCGCTGGGCTTCCAGCGTGCGAGTATCCATGCGTGCGAGCAGTTGGCCTTTGAGGACCTTGTCGCCTTCGTCCACCCGCACCTCTGCCAGGCGCCCTGGGATCTTGGCGGCGATCTGCACTTCGGTGGATTCCAGGCGGCCGTTGCCCATACTCAGGCCTTCGGGCAAGCGGTCCTGGGTGGAGCGCCAGTAGCCGAAGCCACCGGCACCCAACAACAGGGCGATGAGGGCGATAGCGAAAAGACGGGAGGTGTGGTGGTTCGTCGACATGGCTGCTTCCTGCGGCATTAGCGTCCTAGTGTGAGCGGTTCGCCCCTGCGTAGTGTTGATACCCATCAACTGTAGGAGCGGGCTTGCCCGCGAAAAACGTCAACGATAACGCGTCCTCTCTGATTTGACGCGGTGTCCTGGCGTTTTTCGCGAGCAAGCTCGCTCCTACAGTGCTTAGCGCAGCGCCAGTACGGCGGCCCATTGCTCGGGCGTGACGGCCATCACCGAAAGCCGGCTGCCTTTTTGCACCAAAGGCATTTCGGCGAGGGCGGTTTGCTGTTTCAGGTAGCCCAGGCCCAGCACTTTGGGGAACGTCTGGACATGCGCGACGTTGATCGCGCTCCACGGATTTTTTTCCGGGGTGGCCTTGGCGTCGAAGTAGTGGCTATCGGGCTCCAGCGCGGTGGGGTCCGGGTAGGCCGCCTCGACGATTTTGCCGATGCCGGCAATGCCCGGCTCCGGGCAGCTGGAGTGGTAGAAGAAAAATTGGTCACCCACCGCCATGGCACGCAGGAAGTTGCGCGCCTGATAGTTGCGCACCCCGTCCCAGCGCGCTTCGCCGAGCTTTTCCAGGCCTTTGATAGAGAGTTCGTCGGGCTCGGATTTCATCAGCCAGTAGGCCATTTTGGGGCTCCTGAAAAAGGCAGTGGGCAAGTTGTCAGGCAATTTGGTGACAAACCGACAGTCGGTTGGCGTCAAGGTTTGCGTGTTGGTTCACGTTACCGCAGAATGCCGGCTTTTAAAGCTTGACGCAGCTGCAACGGACTACTTTGGAACGTTGTTGTCATCGTGTACGAGGTGCCTGCAGGGGGGCAATCGATGCAACGTAAACCGGATTTACTATGGATTTTGGTGATTTTGTTTGGTCTGGGCGTCGTGACCACCGGGTATGCCCAAAGCTTATGGTCGAACAAGACCGATGCTCCCGTTGAACTGGCTCAGCAGCAGCCGCAACCGTTCAAACGCTGACCCGTCTTCAAGGCGCCGCTGACTCCAGTGGCGTCTTCGCAATATACCAATGCTTATCAGTGACGGTGCCCGCCAACGGCACATCCCAGCTTGCCTGTGCCAACCGATCAACCTTCTGACATTCATGGGCCAGGCCCAGTAGCGTCGGCTTGCGCCAGCTCTGTCGCCGCGCCAGGTAAGCCAGGCTGCGATCGTAGAACCCGCCGCCCATGCCCAGGCGCCCCCCGGCATCATCGAACCCCACCAGCGGTAGCAGCACCAGGTCCAGCGCCCAGACTTTGCGTTGGCGGCTGATATTCACCCGTGGCTCCAGGATGCGAAAACGGTTGGGCAGCAGCTTTTCCCCAGGCCGTACACGCTGGAACACCATCTTGGTTCGCGGCCACGCGCTGAGCACCGGCAGGTAAGTGGCCTTGCCACGGCGCTGGGCGGCGCGCAGCAGCAGGCGCGGATCGATTTCACCGTCCGTCGGTAGATACAAAGAGATATGTTTGGCCCGGCGAAACAGCGGGTGCTGTGCCAGTTGCCGATATAGGCCGTGGGCGGCCTTGCGTTGCTCGCTCGGCGTGAGGGCGCGGCGGGCTTTGCGCAACATGCGTCGAAGTTGCGGACGGGAAAGCGGCGCAGGTTCGGTCATGGTTTCGGCTCATAAAACAATGCCAGTCCGAGGACTGGCATTGAGTTTGGGAATTCAGGCTCCCCGACAGAGCCGCTGTCGACTTAGCCCTTGAACCCGAAAGTTCAAGGTGGAAGATGCAGTAGGCTTTAAGGCTTTCCGTCTAGCGGACATGCACACCAGCCCAACGTGCAACTTCCAGGGTAGTGCGAATCGGCTCAGGGACATCGCCGACTGGCAAACACGCCAGGGAGTGGGGCGAGTATACCTTAAACAGTCGCGGCAATCAGCCCTTGGGTGCGTCTGAATCGCTGGAAAGCACCAGATCGACACGCTCCAGCAGGTCACGCACCTGCTCACGCGTCGAGCCGCTGGCCTGTACGTCAGGGCGTTCCTGCTTATGCAGCAAATCGTGGGTAATGTTCAGCGCGGCCATCACGGCGATACGGTCTGCGCCGATCACTTTGCCGCTGCTGCGGATTTCGCGCATCTTGCCATCCAGGTAGCGGGCGGCGCTCACCAGGTTGTTGCGCTCTTCCTGGGGGCAGATGATCGAATATTCTTTATCGAGGATCTGCACGGTGACGCTATTGCTTGAACTCATGAGTCTTGCTCCAGGGCCTTCAGGCGCGAAATCATCGATTCGACCTTACGCCGGGCGATTTCGTTTTTTTCAATGAGGTGAGCGCGTTCCTCGCGCCAGGTCTTTTCCTGAGCTAATAGGAGTCCGTTTTGACTCTTAAGTTGCTCGACCCGAGTAATTAGCAGTTCGAGTCTGGCCATCAGCGCTTGCAGGTCGGTGTCTTCCATTGGGTTCCACTGGATTTGTCTGATGAATGGCAACTGCAGGATAAACGATCTGACGCCCTTGATAGTCTTGGTACGTCTGCCGGTGCTAGGATACAGCGCTCCATTCTAGACATTGCGCCGTCTGGCGCCTAGCTCACCATGCCCATTCAGAACTCCCCGTACGATGCTTTTTCCAAACTGCTGAGCACCAGCGGCCACCCTTGCTCGCCTGCCGAACTGCACGGCGTGCTGTTGGGCCGCAGCTGCACTGGCGTTGGCTTTGATGCCGACAACTGGCTGGCCGACGTGGCCGAGCTGCTGGAAACCGAACCGACCGAGAACGTGCGTAACGCACTGATCGGCCTGCAAGAGATGGTCAAGGGCGAGCTGACCGGTGATGACGTCACCGTGGTCCTGCTGCTGCCGACCGACGACGCGCCGCTCACCGAGCGCGCCGCCGCCCTGGGCCAATGGTGCCAAGGCTTCCTCCACGGTTTCGGCGTCAACGCCGGCGGCCTGGAACTGAGCACCGACGCCAAGGAAGTGTTGCAGGACCTCGCGGCGATCTCCCAGGTGCAAGACGCCCTGGAAGAGTCCGAAGATGGCGAAGCCGACTACATGGAAGTCATGGAATACCTGCGCGTCGCGCCGTTGCTGCTGTTCACCGAGACCAAGAAGTCCGCTGAGCCAGCCGCGCCCAAGCCTTCGCTGCACTAAGAAAGGAAGTCCATCTGCCCATGATCCATATCCCCCGAGCGGAATACACCCGACGCCGCAAGGCGCTCATGGCGCAGATGGAACCCAACAGCATCGCGATCCTGCCGGCTGCCGCCGTGGCGATCCGCAACCGTGATGTCGAGCACGTGTACCGCCAGGACAGTGACTTCCAGTACCTGAGCGGTTTCCCGGAGCCGGAAGCGGTGATCGTGCTGATGCCCGGTCGCCAGCACGGCGAGTACGTGCTGTTCTGCCGCGAGCGCAACGCCGAACGCGAACTGTGGGACGGCCTGCGCGCCGGCACCGAAGGCGCGATCCGTGACTTTGGCGCCGACGACGCGTTCCCCATCACCGATATTGACGACATCCTGCCCGGCCTCATCGAAGGCCGCGACCGGGTGTACTCGGCCATGGGCAGCAATGCCGAGTTTGACCGGCACCTGATGGAATGGATCAACGTGATCCGCTCCAAGGCCCACCTGGGCGCCCAGCCACCGAACGAATTCGTTGCCCTGGATCATTTGCTCCACGACATGCGCCTGTATAAATCGGCTGCGGAAGTGAAGGTGATGCGCGAGGCCGCGCGAATCTCCTGCGCCGCCCACGTGAAGGCGATGCAGGCCAGCCGTGCCGGTCTCCATGAGTTCAGCCTGGAAGCCGAGCTGGATTATGAATTCCGCAAAGGCGGCGCGAAAATGCCAGCCTACGGCTCCATCGTCGCCGCCGGGCGCAACAGCTGCATCCTGCATTACCAGCAGAATGACGCGGTGCTCAAGGACGGCGATCTGGTGCTGATCGACGCCGGCTGCGAGATCGACTGCTACGCCAGCGACATCACCCGCACTTGGCCGGTCAATGGCAGGTTTTCGCCGGAACAGAAGGCGATCTACGAAATTGTGCTGGCTTCCCAGGAAGCCGCGTTTGCCGAGATCGCCCCGGACAAGCATTGGAACCAGGCGCATGAGGCAACCGTGCAGGTGATCACCGCCGGGTTGGTGAGGCTGGGATTGTTGCAGGGTGACGTCGACGAGTTGATCGCCAGCGAAGCCTATAAAGCCTTCTACATGCACCGCGCCGGCCACTGGCTGGGCATGGATGTGCATGACGTGGGCGAGTACAAAGTGGGCGGTGAATGGCGGGTGCTGGAAGTTGGCATGGCGTTGACCGTGGAGCCGGGCATCTACATTTCGCCGGACAACCCGAACGTGGCAAAGAAATGGCGTGGCATTGGCGTACGCATCGAGGACGACGTGGTAGTGACCAAGCAAGGCTGTGAAATCCTGACCGGTGGCGTGCCCAAGACCGTCGCTGAAATTGAAGCGCTGATGGCGGCTGCCCGATGAGCCGGGTCAACCTGGCAATCATTGGCGGCGGCCTGGTCGGCGCCAGCCTGGCGCTGGCGTTGCAGGCTGGGGCCAAAGCGCGCGGTTGGAAGATCGTGCTGATCGAGCCCTTTGCGCCGGGCGACAGCTACCAGCCGAGCTACGATGCGCGTTCTTCGGCGCTCTCCTACGGCGCCCGGCAGATTTATCAGCGCCTGGGCCTGTGGCAGGACATTTCGCGTCGCGCCGAACCGATCAAGCAAATCCATGTGTCTGACCGTGGGCGTTTCTCCACCGCGCGCTTGTCTGCCATGGAAGAGGGCGTGCCGGCCCTCGGCTACGTGGTGGAGAACGCCTGGCTGGGCCAATGCCTGTGGCAGGGCCTGGACAAAGACGTGGTCAGCTGGCGTTGCCCGGCCGAAGTCACACGCATGGAGCCGCTGCCCGACGGCTACCGCCTGACCCTCAATGATGAAACCGTGCTGGAATGCGACCTCGCCGTGCTGGCTGACGGTGGCCGTTCCGGCTTGCGCGAGCAGTTGGGCATCGGCGTGAAAACCCGTCCGTACAACCAGAGCGCGTTGATCGCCAACATCACGCCAAGCGAATCCCATAACGGCGAAGCCTTCGAACGTTTCACCGACGAAGGCCCGATGGCCCTGTTGCCGCTGCCGGACAACCGCTGCGCACTGGTGTGGACGCGCATCGGCATGGACGCCCAGCGCCTGGCCAATCTCGATGAGCGCAGCTTCTTGAGTGAATTGCAGGGCGTGTTCGGCTACCGTCTGGGTACGCTTAAGCAAGTGGGCGCCCGTCATCTGTACCCGCTGACATTGGTGGAAGCCGAGGAGCAAGTACGCTCGCACTTGGCGATTCTCGGCAATGCCGCTCACAGCTTGCACCCGATTGCCGGGCAGGGCTTCAACCTGTCCCTGCGCGATGCGAATGCGCTGGCCGAGGCCTTGCTGGCCGGACCGCAAGTGCCAGGTGACCTGGCGACCTTGCAAGGCTATCGCGAGCGTCAGCGCCTGGACCAGAAACTCACCGTGGGCTTCTCCGACCAGGTCACGCGCCTGTTCGGCAGCGCCCAGCCGCTGGTCGCCCTAGGCCGCAATATGGGCCTGCTGGGCCTGGACTTGCTGCCGCCGGCCAAGCGCTGGTTCGCCCGTCAGGCCATGGGCCTGGGCACGCGTTCCGATGCGTAAGTGGTTGATCGAGCGCCTGGGCAAGGCGCGGTTGTTGCGTTGGATCATGACCTTGTATCCGCCCTACTTGGGTGCGGGAGTGAGCGTGCGGCACATGAGCGCCGATTTTCGTCACGTCAAAGTGCGCATGGGCCTGGGCTGGTACAACCGCAACTATGTCGGCACGCAGTTCGGCGGTAGCCTGTATTCGATGGTTGATCCGTTCTACATGCTGATGCTGATGGAGAACCTGGGCCGCGATTACATCGTGTGGGACAAGGCCGCGAGTATCGACTTCATTTCGCCGGGCAAAGGCCCGGTGTACGCGGAGTTCTCCATCGACGACGCCTTGCTCGATGAGGTCCGCCGGCAGACCGAAGGAGGCGAGAAGTACTTGCCCCACCTGAAGGTCCAGATTCATGACGGCTCCGGCACCCTGGTGGCGCAGGTCGACAAAACCCTTTACGTGCGGCGCAAGCCGCCAGTGAGACAGGCTTAAAGCATGGACATGCGCGCAGATGTGCTGATTGTCGGGGCCGGAATGGTCGGAAGCGCCCTGGCGCTGGCGTTACAGGGCAGTGGCCTGCAGGTGCTGCTGCTCGACGGCAGCCCGCTGAGCGTCAAGCCGTTCGACCGCGAGGCCGCTTTCGAACCGCGCGTGAGCGCCTTGTCGGCCGCGAGCCAGCGCATCCTTGAGCGCCTGGGCGTGTGGGACGGCATTGTGTCGCGCCGCGCCAGCCCTTACGGCGAGATGCAGGTGTGGGACGGCAGCGGCACCGGTCAGATTCACTTTTCGGCCGCCAGCGTGCATGCCGAGGTGCTGGGGCATATCGTCGAGAACCGCGTGGTGCAGGATGCGCTGCTCGACCGTCTGCACGACTGCGACCTGGGCCTGTTGGCCAATGCGCGCCTGGAACAGATGCGCCGTTCCGGCGATGACTGGCTGCTGACCCTGGCTGACGGCCGCACGTTACGCGCGCCGCTGGTGGTGGCGGCCGATGGCGCCAACTCCGCCGTGCGCCGCCTGACCGGCACCGCGACCCGCGAATGGGATTACCTGCATAACGCCATCGTCACCAGCGTGCGCAGCAGCCAGCCGCACCAGCGCACTGCGTGGCAACGCTTTACCGACACCGGCCCACTGGCGTTCTTACCGCTGGTGCGCGATGGTCAGGAGGATTGGTGTTCGATCGTCTGGTCGACCACGCCTGCTGAGTCTGAGCGCTTGATGGCGCTGGATGATGCAAGCTTCTGCTATGAGCTGGAGCGCGCCTTTGAGGGGCGGCTCGGTACGGTGGTAAGCGCCGACCCGCGCGTCTGCGTGCCACTGCGCCAGCGCCACGCCAAGCGCTATGTGGCCGAAGGCCTGGCGTTGATTGGCGACGCGGCTCACGTCATCCATCCCTTGGCGGGGCAGGGTGTGAACCTGGGTTTCCTGGATGCGGCGACATTGGCTGAAGTCTTGTTGTCGGCAACCGAGCGCGGCGAGCGCCTGGCCGATGTGAAGGTGTTGAGCCGCTACGAGCGTCGACGCATGCCGCATAACCTGGCGTTGATGGCGGCAATGGAAGGGTTTGAGCGACTGTTCCAGGCCGATCAACTGCCGCTGCGCTGGTTGCGTAATGCCGGATTGAAGATGGTCGATCAAATGCCCGAAGCCAAGGCCGTGTTTGTGCGCCAGGCGCTGGGGCTGAGCGGGGATCTGCCGGAGCTGGCCAAGCCCTGACATTGAAATACGATCCCTGTGGGCGCCGGCTTGCCCGCGATGAGGCCATAAGCCGCACTGCAAATCCCGGCCATGCAACATCTGGTAACGCCTCCACCGAGCGCTACCAAATGTGAGTCCTTATCATTTGCCCACTTTTTGCAAATGAGAGACCGCACCCATGTTGGCACCCAAGCGCCTCCTGACTGCCCTGGCACTCACCCTGATCGGCAGCACCACCGTGCAGGCCGCCGACGAAGTGGTGGTCTACTCCTCGCGCATCGACGAACTGATCAAGCCGGTGTTCGATGCCTACACCAAAAAAACCGGCGTGCAGGTGAAGTTCATCACCGACAAGGAAGCCCCGCTGATGCAGCGCATCAAGGCCGAGGGCGAAAACGCCACCGCCGACCTGCTGCTCACCGTCGATGCCGGCAACCTCTGGCAGGCTGAGCAAATGGGCATCCTGCAACCGTTCACCTCCCCGGTGATCGACAAGAACATCCCCCTGCAATACCGTTCTTCCAAACACACCTGGACCGGCCTGAGCCTGCGCGCGCGGACCATCGCCTATTCCACCGACCGGGTAAAACCGGGTGACCTCACCACCTACGAAGCCTTGGCCGACAAGCAGTGGGAAGGCCGCCTGTGCCTGCGCACGGCGAAAAAGGTCTACAACCAGTCGCTGACCGCCACCCTGATCGAAACCCATGGCGCGGCCAAGACCGAAGAGATCGTCAAGGGTTGGGTGAACAACCTGTCCACCGACGTGTTCTCCGATGACATTGCCGTGCTGGAGGCCATCAACGCCGGGCAATGCGACGTGGGCATCGTCAACACCTACTACTATGGTCGCTTGCACAAGCAGAAGCCGGACCTGGCGGTAAAACTGTTCTGGCCGAACCAGGGTGACCGTGGTGTGCACGTGAACCTATCGGGCATCGGCCTGACCCAACACGCTCCGCACCCGGAAGCCGCCAAGGCACTGGTGGAGTGGATGACCACGCCTGAGGCGCAGAAGATCTTTGCCGACGTGAACCAGGAATTCCCGGCCAACCCGGCCGTGCCGCCGTCGGCGGAAGTGGCGAGCTGGGGCAAGTTCGTGGCGGACACCTTGCCGGTGGAAGTGGCGGGCAAGCGCCAGGCCGAGGCGATCCGGTTGATGGATCGAGCTGGCTGGAACTAAATTTGTAAAACGCCGCAGATCGAAATGTGGGAGCGGGCTTGCTGTGGTGAGCGGGCTTGCCCCGCGCTGGGCTGCGCAGCAGCCCCCTCCCAGATTCGATTGTGCTGTTTTCAAGCTATTCACTCTCTGAGAACTGACTTTGGCCCACCCCGCCCAACGCCGCTGGTACCTGCCGGTCTTCACCGTCGCCGCCCTGGTGCTGCTGCCGCTGAGTGTGCTGTTGCTGTCCTGGCAAAGTATCGACGCACAAATCTGGTCCCATCTCTGGGAAACCCAGATGCCGCGCCTGCTGGGCAACACCCTGACCCTGGTGTTGGGTGTCGGTGTCGGCGTGACCCTGCTGGGCGTGAGCCTGGCCTGGCTGACCAGCCTCTGTGAGTTCCCCGGTCGGCGTTGGCTCGACTGGGCGTTGATGCTGCCGTTTGCCATTCCTGCGTACGTCCTGGCTTTTGTGTTTGTCGGCTTGCTGGATTTCTCCGCCCCGGTGCAAACCTTGCTGCGCGAATGGTTCGGCAGCGGCTTGAGGCTGCCACGGGTACGTTCCACCGGTGGAGTGATCATCGTGTTGGTGCTGGTGTTCTACCCCTACGTTTACCTCCTGGCGCGCAGCGCATTCCTGGCCCAGGGCAAAGGCCTGATGGAAGCGGCGCGGGTGTTGGGGCAATCGCCGTGGCGAGCGTTCTGGCATGTGGCCCTGCCCATGGCGCGGCCGGCGATTGGGGCCGGGGTGGCCCTGGCATTGATGGAAACCCTGGCGGATTTCGGTGCGGTCTCGGTGTTCAACTTCGATACCTTTACCACAGCCATCTACAAGACCTGGTACGGCTTTTTCAGCCTATCCAGCGCCGCCCAGTTGGCCAGCCTGTTGCTGCTGGTGGTGATGCTGGTGCTGTATGGCGAGCGCCGAGCACGCGGCGCCAGCCGGCCGAGCAACGAGCGGCCACGGGGCAAGGCGCTGTATCACCTGCGCGGGTTCAAGGCGGCGGCGGCCAGTGGTTGGTGTGGGCTGGTGTTCGCCTGCGCTTTTGTCATCCCGATGCTGCAACTGGTCGCCTGGTTCTGGCAGCGCGGTCGCTTCGATCTGGATGAGCGCTACTCCGGCTTGATAGTTCACACGCTTTATCTGGGCGGGATCGCCGCCTTGATCACGGTCAGTGTGGCGCTGGTGCTGGCCTTCGCCAATCGGCTGGCACCGACGCGGTCGATCCGCTCCGGCATTAGCCTGGCCAATGTCGGTTATGCCTTGCCCGGTTCGGTGCTGGCGGTGTCGATCATGTTGGCGTTCAGCTATCTGGACCGTGAACTGGTGGTGCCGTTGTCCGGCTGGCTCGGCGGCGCGGGCAAGCCCTTGCTGTTGGGTAGCCTGTCGGCGCTGGTGCTGGCGTATCTGGTGCGATTCCTGGCAGTGGCCTATGGGCCGCTGGAAAACAGCCTGGCGCGCATCCGGCCCTCGTTGCCGGAGGCAGCGCGCAGCCTTGGCGTCAGCGGCCCGCGACTGTTTTGCAAAGTGTATCTGCCGTTGCTGCTGCCGGGGACCTTGAGTGCAGCGCTGTTGGTCTTCGTCGATGTGCTCAAGGAAATGCCCGCGACCCTGCTGATGCGCCCGTTCGGCTGGGACACGCTGGCGGTGCGGATCTTTGAAATGACCAGTGAAGGCGAATGGGCACGGGCTTCTCTGCCCGCGTTGACACTGGTGCTGGTCGGCCTGTTGCCGGTGATCGGGCTGATTCGACGCTCCGCCCGGCAAATCGGTTAGGTGCCAGTCCTACAGCTTGCGGCTACAATGCGCGGCATTCGGTGCGCTTCGTCTTTCGGAGCGGGTCGCTGGGCGTGGCTGCAGGCCTTGTAATTCAAGGCGTTCAGCACGAACAGTAGCTCCGCGCACCTTCGCCACGCCCGGAAGGAGAAACCCATGGGACAGCGTACGCCTCTGTATGACCTGCATCTCGCCCTCGGCGCGAAAATGGTCGATTTTGGCGGTTGGGATATGCCTCTGCACTACGGCTCGCAAGTTGAAGAACACCATCAGGTGCGACGCGACTGCGGGGTGTTCGATGTATCTCATATGACCGTGATCGATGTCACCGGCCCCCAGGCCAAGGAATGGCTCCAGTACCTGCTGGCCAACGATGTCGAACGTCTGCATGGCTGCGGCCGTGCGTTGTATAGCGCCATGCTCAACGAAAAGGGCGGCGTGGTGGACGACATGATTGTCTACCGCACGCAAGCCGCTTATCGGCTGGTGGTGAATGCTGCTACCCGTGACCAAGACATGGCCTGGATGCACGCGCAACTGGGCAATTACCAGGTGCAGCTGCATGAACGCCCTGAGTTGGCCATGCTCGCCATCCAAGGCCCCCACGCCCGGCAGAAGATCGCCGAGTTGGTCACGCAGTCTCGCAGCACGCTGATTCACCAGCTCAAGCCTTTCGAAGGCCAGGCCGATGGCGATTGGTTTATCGCACGCACGGGTTACACCGGCGAAGATGGACTGGAGATTGTCCTGCCGGCTGATCAGGCGCCGGGCTTTTTCAACGATCTGGTGGGCGCCGGTATTTCCCCCATTGGCCTCGGCGCTCGCGATACTCTGCGCCTGGAAGCCGGTATGAACCTCTACGGCCAGGACATCCATCAGGAGGTTTCGCCGTTGGCATCGAACATGGCCTGGAGCATTGCGTGGGAGCCGGCCGAGCGCAATTTCATCGGCCGCGCCGCGCTGGAAGCGGAAAAAACGGCGGGTGTGCAGTTCAAACTGGTCGGGCTGGTACTGGAAGAACGTGGGGTTTTACGCGCTCACCAGGTGGTTCGTATCGCCAATATTGGCGAAGGGGAGATCACCAGTGGTAGTTTCTCTCCTACGCTGAGCAAATCCATTGCCCTGGCGCGAGTACCGACGGCAACCGCTGATCGGGCCGAAGTGGAAATCCGCGGCAAGTGGTACCCGGTTCGAGTGGTCAAACCGACCTTCGTGCGCCATGGCAAAACCTTGATCTAACCTATTTCCGGCAGGCCAATGGCCGCTGACATTACTTCTTGAGGACACAGATTATGAGCGATATCCCTGCCGACCTGCGTTTTGCCGAAAGCCACGAATGGGCACGCCTGGAAGCTGACGGCACCGTGACCGTCGGTATTTCCGACCATGCTCAGGAAGCGTTGGGTGATGTGGTGTTTGTTGAGCTGGCTGAAGTCGGCGCTACGTTTGAAGCCGAAGGCCAGGCGGGTGTGGTTGAGTCGGTGAAGGCTGCTTCGGATATCTACGCCCCGGTTGCCGGCGAAGTGATTGCAGTCAATGAGGAACTGAGCGGTAGCCCTGAGCTGCTGAACTCCGACCCGTACGGCGCGTGGATCTTCAAGCTCAAGCCAAGCAACCCGGCTGATCTGGAAAAACTGCTGGATGCTGCTGGCTACAAAGCCGCCATCGGCGAGTAAACGCAAAACCCACTGTGGGAGCGGGCTTGCTCGTGAAAGCGGAATGTCAGTCACTGAATGTGTTTCTGATACACCGCTTTCGCGAGCAAGCCCGCTCCCACATTGGATTGTGTCAGCTGTGAGTGCTTAGTTCGCTTTCAGAACCGCTTTCACTGCTGCCACCGACCGCTCCACATCCGCCTCCGTCATCGCCGTGAACATCGGCAACGACACAATCAAACGACCGACTTTTTCCGCCACCGGGAACATGCCTTCCTTGAAGCCCTGTGCCCGATAAAGACTCAGCAGGTGGATTGGCGGGTAGTGATAGCCAATGCCGACGCCGTGGGCCTGCATCTGTTCCATGAAGGTGGCGCGGGCCGGCTGGCCGTCCTGGCGTTCCGGTAGCACCAGTTGGAACAGGTGCCAGTTGCTGTTTTCGAAGTCGGCTGGTGGCAGTTGTGCGCCGTACTTCTCTTCAAAATCACTGCCAAAGCATTTGAAATAGTGCCGCGCCAGGTGCTGGCGATGCGTGGTGATCTGCTCGATATGGGCAAACTGCCCCAAGCCAATGGCTGCGGCGATGTCGGTCATGTTGAATTTGCCGCCCAGCACATCCACATCCAAGCCATCGAAGCCGGTGCGGGTCACGCCTTGCAGGCGATACTTCTCCGCCAGCCGCGCTTCTTCGGCGTTGTTCAAGACCAGGCAACCGCCCTCGGAAGAAGTGATGTTCTTGTTGGCCTGAAAGCTGAACGACACGAAATCACCGGTGGCGCCAATGCGTTGGCCATCCCAGCTCGACCCCAGTGCCTGGGCCGCGTCTTCGACGATGCGCAGGTTGTACTTGTTCGCCAGTGCATACAGCATCGGCATGTCCAGCGGCAGGCCGGCCAGGTAAACCGGGATGATCGCCTTGGTACGTGGGGTAATCGCGGCTTCCAACTGGGCCAAGTCGATGTTGCGGGTGACCGGGTCGATATCGGCAAACACCGGCGTGGCGCCGACTTCCAGGATCACGTTGGCCGTGGCAACCCAGGAGATCGGCGTGGTGATGACTTCATCGCCAGGCCCGATCCCTGCAATGCGCAAGGCAATCTCCATGGTGCAGGTGCCCGAGTTGAAGGTGCGCACCGGCCGGCCGCCAAAGTATTCCGACAGCTGAGCTTCGAATGCCTGCACTTTCGGCCCGCTGGTGATCCAGCCCGAGCGCAGTACATCGCCGACCGCCGCGATGGTGGCTTCATCAATGGTGGGTTTGGAGAACGGCAGGAAGGGCTGTTGGCTCATGACGACGAAGGCATCCGTTTCAGATTGGCGATGAGTAGGCGAGGTATCAGTACCGGCATGGTTGCACGGCTTGACTGAATATAGCCTGTCGCCTGTGAATGAATCGTCACCGTCCGGGCAAAAAAATGCCGCTTCAACAGCGGCATTCTCTACCGGGCTTTATCAGCTGTGAAAGCAGGAATGCTTACGTAGTGCTCAGCCGCGATGATCATAGGAATTGAAGACAAAAAAATACCGCTGTTCAAAGCGGTATTTTTTACTAAACCCGAGTTATTCGGTAACGGCGTTTTTCGCGAGGATGGCGTTGGCCAGCTCCATATCCGTGGCTTGCAGGCCAGGGTTGTCGGCGCGGACTTTCTGCATGGCGGCTTCCAGGTACGGGCCACGGATGCCGCCGTCGCTGGCAACAAAGCTGCCTGCGTCGTCTTGCGCAGCGACCACCAGCTTATGGTCCTTGAAGGTCAGGTACGTCGAGCCGGTAGTGGCGCCCGACGAGATGACATTGCGCCAGAAACTGTCGGCCATGGCTGAACCGACTGGGAGGGAAAGCACAGCAAGGGTTGCGACAGCATATTTGAGACGCATGATGGGTGACTCCGGGTGGGTTATCTGTACTTTATGATTGTAGTTAACCCAACCGAGTTCCATCACTGACTAAACAGTTTCAACCCTTAACACCACACCATCCTGGCCAACCACCCGGACTTGAGCGCCTACGGGACTGTCTGGACCCGTCACCATCCACACGCCGTCACCGACTTTTACCTTGCCCCGGCCATCCACAATCGCTTGATGCACCATGAATGTGCGGCCGATCAATTCCGAACCGCGTTCGTTGAGGCCCGGCTGGTCGCTGGCTTTGGCACTGCTGCGCTGGCGCTTCCACCAATACACGGCTGTCAGGATCGACAACACGGCAAACAACAGAAGTTGCCACTCCAGCCCCAAAGGCGGCACCAGGAACTTGATCACGCCCACGGCTGCCGCGGCGATGCCCATCCACAGCAGGTAACCACCGGCGCCGAATACTTCAAGAATCAACAGGACCGTACCCAGCGCCAGCCAATCCCAAAACGACAGATGCTGCAGGAAATCCCACATGGCGCTGGCCTCAGCCTTTCTTGTTGTCGAACGTTGCCTTGACGATTTCGCCGATACCGCCGACCGCACCGATCACTTGGCTGGCTTCCAGCGGCATCAGGATGACCTTGCTGTTGTTGGCCGATGCCAGCTTGCCCAGCGCATCGATGTATTTCTGCGCGACAAAGTAGTTGACCGCTTGCACGTTGCCCGACGCAATCGCTTCCGACACCACCTGGGTCGCGCGGGCTTCGGCTTCGGCCTGACGCTCACGGGCTTCGGACTCAAGGAATGCCGCCTGTCGGCTACCTTCGGCCTCCAGGATCTGCGCTTGCTTCTTGCCTTCGGCGGTCAGGATTGCCGACGCTCGCAGGCCTTCAGCCTCAAGGATTTGCGCACGCTTGATGCGCTCGGCTTTCATCTGGCCCGACATGGCGGCCATCAGGTCGGCAGGTGGGCTGATGTCCTTGATCTCGATACGGGTGATCTTGATGCCCCACGGTGCGGTGGCTTCGTCCACGGTTTTCAGGAGTTTTTCGTTGATGCCGTCACGCTGGCTGAGCATGGCATCCAGCTCCATGGAACCGAGCACGGTACGGATGTTGGTTTGCAGCAAGTTGCGGATGGCGTGTTCGAGGTTGTTGACCTCGTACGCGGCCTGGGCGGTGTTGACCACCTGGAAGAAGCACACGGCGTCGATCTGCACGGTGGCGTTGTCGGCGGTGATGACTTCCTGGGGCGGGATATCCAGCACGCTTTCCATCACGTTGATCTTGCGACCGATGCGGTCCATGACCGGGATGATTATGTTCAGGCCAGGCTTGAGGGTGTTGGTGTAGCGGCCGAAACGCTCGACTGTCCACTGGTAACCCTGGGGGACGACCTTGAAACCCATGAACAGGATGGCGATGGCCAAGCCCACGAAAAGAAGCAGTACGGTTCCGATCTGCATAGCGATTCCCTATCTGAATGTGTCAGTGAAACGACGTTGGGCCGATTGTAACGGTGTTGTCACCGATAAGAACGGTTTCACTGCTCATCAAACAAAGGATTTGTTACCGAATCCCCAGGTGTCACTCGTAACACTTCCGCCATCGTGGTCAGCCCCGTCTCGACCTTATGCAGGCCAGCCATGCGCAGGCTGCACATACCTTGGGCAATCGCCGCCTGGCGCAAGGCCTGTACATCGGCGCCGGGTGTGATCAGCATCTTGAGCGCTTGGTTCAGCACCATGATTTCGTAAATACCCGCTCGGCCCCGATAACCGCTGTGTCGACATTCCACGCATCCGACCGCCTCATGGACCTCACCCAGCGTCCGCTTGCAGTGAGGACACAGAACCCGCACCAACCGCTGCGCCATCACCCCCAATAACGTGGCCTTGATCAAATAGTGAGCAATGCCCAGTTCTTGCAAACGGCTGATGGCGCTGGGTGCGTCGTTGGTATGTAGGGTCGACAGCACCAGATGCCCGGTCAGTGCGGCCTGGATCGCCATTTCGGCGGTCTCCTGGTCGCGGATCTCGCCAATCATGATGATGTCCGGGTCCTGGCGCAGCAGGGCGCGGATGCCGCTGGCGAAGGTCAGGTCGATGTTGTGCTGCACCTGCATCTGGTTGAACGCCGGCTCGACCATTTCAATCGGGTCTTCCACGGTGCATAGGTTGACCTCCCGGGTCGCCAGTTGCCTGAGCGTGGTGTAGAGCGTGCTGGTCTTGCCCGAACCGGTCGGACCGGTCACCAGGATGATGCCGTGGGTCTGGCGTGTCATGGATTGCCAGCGTTGCTGGTCATCAGCCGACAAACCCAGCTGGTCAAAGCCCTTGAGCAGGACCTGCGGGTCGAAAATCCGCATTACCAGCTTCTCGCCAAACGCCGTGGGCAAGGTGGAAAGGCGCAGCTCAACTTCCACGCCCGCCGGGCTTTTGGTCTTGACCCGTCCGTCCTGGGGCCTGCGTTTTTCTGCCACGTTCATGCGACCCAGGCTTTTCAGGCGGCTGACGACGGCCATCGTCACCTGGGGCGGAAATTGATAGACGTCGTGCAGCAGCCCGTCGATGCGAAACCGCACACGCCCTTGTTCACGGCAGGGTTCGACGTGGATATCACTGGCGCGCTGGGCGAACGCGTACTGCAGCAGCCAATCGACGATATTAACGATGTGCGCGTCGTTGGCATCCGGTTCCTGGTCGCTGGCGCCAAGGTTGAGCAGGTCGACATTGCCAGGCGCCGTGACCTTTTGATCGGCGCTGCTGACGGATTTCGCCAGTCGGTAGAACTCATCGATACAGCGCGTAATGTCCTGGGGATTGGCGACCACGCGTTTGATCGAGCGCTTGAGCACCTGCGCAAGCCCGGCTTCCCAGCTGGTGACATGGGGCTGGGCGCTGGCGATGGTAACGGTTTGCGCATCCACCGCCACCGCGAGGATGGCGTGGCGCTGGGCGAATGCGTGGGACATCAGCGGCACCACTGTCGCCACGTTGATCTTCAACGGGTCGATGCGCAGATAAGGTTGCCTGGCCTGCTGGGCGAGCCATTCGGTCAGGGTTTCCAGGCATGCGCCTTGGGCTGCGATGCTCTCTAGTGGATGCTGGGTGTTGCTGGCCGGCAGCGCCGACAAGCGGTGGGCGAGTTCAGGCGTGATCAGCCGCCCTTCGACCAAAGCCGGCAACAGCTGATGCAGTTCCAATCGTTGATCAACCGGCATGAAGGTTTTCCTGGGTGGCAGTGGGTGTAAATCCCAGGCTAGCCAGCCCCTGAATATCTGCCTCCCAGCGTGTATTGCAGGCTTTTACTGGGCGACCGCCACCACCGCTTGAGGCCCCATGGAGTCAGCCGACCACACATCCAGCGTGCACACGCTGATCAGGTTTCGAATCTTTTCACCGATCACTTGCGCGCGGTGCCAGCTCAGGCCGTCCATCATGATGTCGATGTTCAGCAGATCACCTTCCCGGTTCACCATGACCTGTCGCGGCGTGAGGAATTGCAGCGCGAAATAGTTGAGGACTCGGCACAAAACATCAGGCTCCGCCTCGGCAACGATCCGGTAATGCGCCTGGCAATGAACGCTGGTGACGGCCCACGCATCGACGCGGGTAATAGGGTGGGTGGTTTCAACGGCGTGCATGGGAAAGCTCCAGATTCGACTGAAGAAATTTTTACATTCGCCAACGGAGATTTCTTATCTAAGATGAGGCTTTTTCAGGATTAATCGAATTGATCAATTCAAGACAAGCACCATTTAGGGTATTTATATGCACAGTGAGTTGGACGCCTACGACCGCCGTATCCTGGCCTTGCTGCAGGAGGACGCCTCGCTGTCCAGTGCTCAGATCGCCGAGCAGGTCGGCTTATCCCAGTCACCGTGCTGGCGGCGTATTCAACGTCTCAAGGAAGAGGGGGTAATTCGCGGCCAGGTGACGTTACTGGACCGCAAGAAGATCGGCCTCAACACGCAGATCTTTGCCGAGGTCAAACTCAACGCCCACGGCCGCTCCAACTTCACCGAGTTCACCGACGCGATTCGCGGGTTTCCGGAAGTGCTGGAGTGTTATGTGCTGATGGGGGCGGTGGATTTTCTGTTGCGTATCGTCACCTCGGATATCGAGGCGTACGAGCGGTTTTTCTTCGAGAAGTTGTCGATGGTGCCGGGGATTCAGGAGGTCAATTCGATTGTGGCGTTGTCGGAGATCAAGTCCACCACCAGCCTGCCAGTGTTGCGCTGACAGGCTGGAGGTAGCGATTTTACAGACGCAGCAGCGTCTTCCACGCACGGTTCTGGTACACCGCAATCGCCTGATGCATCCGCGCATCCAGCGACTCATCGGTAATCGGCTGGTTAGCCAGTTGTGCCAACTTGTTGAGCTCGCCGTACAGACGGTCCAGTTCCGGGATGTCCACCACATGACGCGCATGGTGCAGCCAGGCCTGGATGCGTTCGATGCGCGGCAGTTGCTCGGCCAGGTCTTCCGGCTGTTGCTGGTAGCGCGGCAGTTGCAGGGCGACGGCGTCTTCGGCCAGCAGGCGTGGCAGCCAGTTGGTGATTTGTGCAGCGCCCTGGCGGTTGCCACGCACGTTGCGGTCGGCGGTCCAGGTACGGGCCAGCAGCCAGCGTGAAGCGTTTAGTGAGAACAGGCCCCAGCGCACGTCTTCCAGTTCTTCGGCGAACTGTTCCGGCGCGGCTTTGCGGATGTCTTCGTCGTCGTCACCGGCTTGCACCAGTGGGCGCCAGTCTTCCAGCAGGGCATCCAATGCGCTGCGCAGCTCGCTGGTGGATTGACGTGGTGCTGCCTGGCCGAGGCTGCCGACCAAGGCGCGCAGTTCGCCGAGGTTGTCGACCCAATCTTGCAGCAGGCGCCAGTGGCCATTGAAGCGGTATTGCTCGGCCAGGCGTTGGCTGCTGCCCAGCAGGTGCCACATGATCGCGGCGAAGGCATCGTCCAGCGGCATTTCAGCGTGGATCTGCGGCGCCGGCAGGCTCAGGGAGTAGCTGCTGGCGTCGTACAGGCGGTAGCCACGCTCGGCCTTGCTGATATCGCACGGCATCAGGGCCAGGGTGGCGGCCAGTTCGGCGGCCAACTCCAGCAGGGCGGCCGGTTCGCCTTCGCGCAGTTCCAGTTCCAGCTCGCAGATTTCTTCTTTCTGCTTGCCGACCACCACGTGGCCCAGGTCCAGAGCAGCTTCGATGACCACCTTGGCCTTGCCACGGCCCCAGGCGATTTCGGCGCGTTCACGCACGAAGTCGGTGGTGAAGATCGGCTTGAGGGTCTTTTTGTCCAGCTCGGCCAGTTGCTCGGGCCAGCATTCGCCGTCGAGTTTTTTCACGTCGAGCTTGGCTTTGGGCAAGTCCCAATTGTATTCGTTACGTTCCGACAAGCCGGCGACGCTCTGGCCACGTGTCTTGAGAGTCTGGATGATGTCGTCACCGTCCTTGCGCAGGCGCAGGGCGACTTTGGCCTGGGCCAGGTCGCGCTCGGGGGTGTCGAAATACTGGTTCATCAACTCACGGCGTTCCCAGCCACTTTTGTTGCGTTTTTTCAGCAGCGGGTGCTCACGCAGCGCGGCGAGGGTCTCGCGGCTGACGCGAAGCTTGATTTCAGTTTCTTTTTGCATGGCCGGTACATCCAGGATCGGGAGCGCAGCCGGGGAAAAGAGTGGCTGCCAAGGTCGTGCAGTGTACAGGACTGAGCCCGGCAACGTGCCGCAACGGTTTATTGTGTCGTGCAGATGGCTCTATAGTGGGGCTCATCCGGGAAGTCGAGAGGCCGCGCATGCCATTACCGTCCATGAAAGAGCAGTTCGCCGCGCTGATTGCCGCGCCTTCGGTCAGTTGTACCCAGGCGTCTCTCGACCAGACCAACCGCCCGGTGATCGATTTGCTCGCCAGTTGGCTGGGCGACCTGGGTTTCGCCATCGACATTCAACAAGTCAGCCCCGGCAAGTTCAACCTCCTGGCCAGTTACGGCAGCGGCCCCGGCGGGCTGGTGTTGGCAGGCCATAGCGATACCGTTCCCTATGACGCCGCGTTGTGGAAGACCGATCCGCTCAAGCTGACGGAAGTCGACGGTCGTTGGGTAGGACTGGGCAGTTGCGACATGAAAGGCTTTTTCGCCCTAGCCATCGAGGCGGTGCTGCCGTTGTTGGATCAGCCGTTCAAGCAGCCACTGCTGATTCTCGCCACCTGCGATGAAGAAAGCTCCATGTCCGGCGCTCGCGCATTGGCAGAGGCAGGGCGCCCGTTGGGCCGCGCCGCGGTGATTGGCGAGCCAACCGGGCTCAAGCCGATCCGCCTGCACAAAGGCGTAATGATGGAACGCATCGACATTCTTGGCCAAAGCGGCCATTCGTCGGATCCCAGCCTTGGGCACAGCGCCCTCGAAGCCATGCACGACGCCATTGGCGAACTGCGCGGCTTGCGCTTGGCCTGGCAGCGCGAATACCGCAACCCGCAATTCAGCGTGCCGCAACCGACCCTGAACTTCGGCTGCATCCACGGCGGCGACAACCCCAACCGCATCTGCGGTCAGTGTTCCCTGGAGTTCGACCTGCGCCCTCTGCCCGGCATGGACCCGCAAGTGCTGCGCGACGCCATCCGGCAAAAGCTCGTCCCCTTGGCTGAACGCCATCAGGTCAAGATCGATTACTCGCCGCTGTTCCCCGAAGTGCCGCCTTTCGAGCAACCCGAAGATGCCGAACTGGTGCGGGTCGCGGAACGATTGACTGGCCATCGTGCTGAAGCAGTAGCGTTCGGCACCGAAGCGCCTTATCTTCAGCGCCTTGGGTGTGAAACCCTGGTGCTCGGCCCTGGCGACATCGCCTGCGCTCACCAACCCGGCGAGTACCTCGAAATGTCACGCTTGACGCCTACAGTGCGTCTATTGCGGGAACTGATCGACCATTACTGCCTGAAACCTGCATAAATTAACCCCAACCTGTTCGTACATAGAAAGGAGAGTGAGCGTGTCGCCAAGCCTGTTCCGACGATAACCATCAGCCCGCTGTGCGCTTTCACGATTCATCCTTTTTCGGCTGCTTTTTATTACAGGCCCAGGTGTTATGCCCGACTACGTTAATTGGCTTCGTCACGCGTCCCCTTACATCAACGCCCACCGCGACTGCACCTTTGTGGTCATGCTGCCCGGCGATGGTGTGGAACACCCCAACTTCGGCAATATCGTCCACGACCTGGTGCTGCTGCACAGCCTGGGCGTGCGCTTGGTGTTGGTCCACGGTTCGCGGCCACAGATCGAAGTGCGCCTTGAGGCGCGTGGCCTGATCCCGACTTATCACGAAGGCATGCGCATCACTGACGCGGCGACGCTGGAGTGCGTGATCGACGCGGTCGGCCACCTGCGCATCGCCATTGAAGCGCGCCTGTCGATGGACATGGCCTCGTCGCCGATGCAGGGCTCGCGCTTGCGTGTAACCAGCGGTAATTTCGTGACCGCACGCCCCATCGGCGTATTGGACGGCGTGGACTACCACCACACCGGCGAAGTGCGCCGTGTCGACCGCAAGGGCATCAACCGCCTGCTGGACGAGCGCTCCATCGTGCTGCTGTCGCCGTTGGGCTACTCGCCGACCGGTGAAATCTTCAACCTGGCCTGCGAAGACGTCGCCACCCGCGCCGCCATCGACCTGGGTGCCGACAAGCTGCTGCTGTTCGGCGCCGACATGGGCCTGCTCGATGAAAACGGTCGCCTGGTGCGCGAACTGCGCCCGCAACAAGTGCCGGCTCACCTGCAGCGCTTGGGCAACAGCAACTATCAGGCTGAATTGCTCGATGCGGCTGCCGAAGCGTGCCGGGGTGGGGTAGGGCGCAGTCATATTGTCAGCTACGCCGAAGACGGTGCCTTGCTTACCGAACTGTTCACCCGGGACGGCGGCGGTACGCTGGTGGCCCAGGAACAATTTGAGCAGGTGCGTGAAGCGGCGATTGAAGACGTGGGCGGCTTGCTCGACCTGATCAGCCCGTTGGAAGAGCAGGGCATCCTGGTGCGCCGTTCGCGGGAAGTGCTGGAGCGTGAGATCGAACAGTTCAGTGTGGTGGAGCGCGAAGGCATGATCATCGCCTGTGCGGCGCTGTACCAGATCGCAGATTCGGACGCAGGTGAGCTGGCGTGCCTGGCGGTGAATCCGGAATACCGTCATGGCGCGCGCGGCGATGTGTTGTTGGAACGCATCCAGGCCCGCGCTCGTGCGCAGGGGTTGAAGACTTTGTTTGTGCTCACCACCCGCACCGCCCACTGGTTCCGTGAGCGGGGGTTTGTGCCGAGTAGCGTGGACCGTCTGCCGTCGGCGCGGGCATCGCTGTACAACTATCAGCGTAATTCGAAGATTTTCGAGAAGGCCCTGTAATCCCCATTCTGTAGGAGTCGGCTTGCCGGCGATGGCGTTTTCAAGGGAGCCATCGCCGGCAAGCCGGCTCCTACAGGGTCAGGGCTTGACGAATTTGTCGGTCACGTACGCTGAATAGTCTGGCAACACTGCCTCAACCTTTCCTTGTTCCTTCAAGAACTTCGCCGTCTCCCCAATCGCCTTCGCCGTGCCGCCTTTAAGCAGCGCGTCAGTTTGCTGTGCCTGCGCATCCGGGAACGTGGTACCGGCTAACAGCTCCGGAATGTCGGCAGCATTTGAACCTGTCAGTTTCGCGATTTTCTGCACCGGCTCGGAGTTCACCGTCCAACCGTCCTTATGGGTCGCATACTCGGCAAACGAATCCAGGGTGACCTTGGCAAACTTGGCCACTACGTCAGGATGTTTTTCCGCGAAATCCTTACGCGCCACCCATACTTCAAAGGTCGGTGCGCCCCACTGACCCACCTGGGCCGCGTCTGTCAGGGTCTTGCCGGTCTTGCGGATTTCGCCCAGAGCCGGCGACCACACGAATGCGCCGTCGATATCGCCGCGTTTCCACGCGGCGGCAATTTCTGCCGGTTGCAGGTTCACCACCTTGACTTGCCTGGTGTCCAGACCCCAGTGCTTCAGCGCGCCGAGCAGGCTGTAATGCGAGGTTGAGACAAATGGCGTGGCGATGGTTTTGCCGATCAGATCCTTGGGTGCGTCAATGTGGCTGCCGTTACGCACCACCAATGCTTCAGAAGTATTGATCTGGGCCGATACGATGAACGCGACGATGGGTAGATTGCGAGAAGCCGCTGCCGCGAGGGGGCTGGAACCGAGATTGCCAATCTGCACATCGCCTGAGGCAATAGCGGTTACGACTTCCGGCCCACTGTTGAACCGGCGCCAGGCGATTTTTTCACCGATGGCCTTCTCATAGAGGCCGTCGGCCTGTGGGACTTTGCTGGGGTCAATGCCGGTTTGGTAGCCGATGGTTAAATCGGCGGCTTTGACACCAAAAGAAAGTATTAGTGACACAAAAACTGTAACAAATTGACGGGAGGATGTGCGTTTGGCCATGATGGCGTCGCCTTTTTGATCGTGGGTGACGTATGCAACAGTACGGCCACACTAATCGATCTAAAAAAGCGCTAACAAATACCCTTTAGGAATTAGCTTATGGAGCGGTTTGTCTACCCAGACTTGTCCGCATCATGGAAAGGCTTATTCCCGAATCGTATGAAAAAGAATGAAACAATTCTTTTTGGGTGTATGAAAAACTCATTACCCTGCAGGGACCAAATCAACTGCGATTAGACGAAGGTAGTAGACACACAAGGTTACGATTGACTTGGTAGTCACTATCTGGCGCTAATCGCGCATCTGTGGATCGAGGGCGTCAGACCCGAGACCAAAGAAATACAAAAATTAGAAATGAGAGGAGCGGTACATGAAGAAGTCCACCTTGGCACTGGCTGTAGCCCTGGGCGCAATCGCTCAGCAAGCAGGCGCTGCCGGTTTCATCGAAGACAGCAAAGTAACACTGGGTCTGCGTAACTTTTACATCAACACTGACAACCGTGACTCCGCTGCTGGCACTGCTGCCAACAAGCGCGCCGGTGTTCAGAGCAAGCAAGAAGAGTGGGGCCAAGGCTTCGACCTGCGCTTCATCTCCGGTTACACCCAAGGCACCGTAGGTTTCGGCCTTGACGCAATCGGCCTGCTGGGTGTTCGCCTGGATTCCGGCGGCGGCACCAACGGCGCCACTGCTTCCTCGTACGGCGGCACTGTGTTCCCGAGCAAGTCCAATGGCGAAGCCGTTGATAACTATTCGAGCCTGGGCCTGACTGCCAAAGCCAAGATCTCCCAGACCGAACTGAAGCTGGGTACTCTGCAGCCTAAACTGCCGGTTATCGTGACCAACGATGGTCGTCTGCTGCCGCAGACCTTCCAAGGTGGCCAGATCACTACCAACGATCTCAACAAAGACCTGACGCTGGTTGCGGGTCAGATCGAAAAAGCCAAAGGTCGTAACTCCAGCAACGTCGACAATCTGTCGATCTCGGGTGCCAACTCCCGTGGCGCCGCCTGGCGTGACAGCAACAAGTTCTACTATGCCGGTGGTGACTACAAGATCACCAAGGATCTGACCGCACAGTACTACTATGGCAACCTGGAAGATTTCTACAAGCAACACTTCCTCGGCCTGACTCACAACTGGGCAATCGGCCCGGGCGTGCTGAAGTCTGACCTGCGTTACTTCAACAGCTCCGACGACGGTAAGAACGGTCACGAATCCGCCTACTTCTCGTCGGGCAACTACAGCGGTGTCAACTCCGGTCGCGGCAAGGTTGATAACAACCTGTACAGCGGTCTGTTCCTGTATACCGTTGCCGGTCACACCTTCGGTGGTGGTTATCAAGTCAGCAACGGTAGCAGTGACTTCCCTTGGTTGAACCAAGGCGACGGTTCGTCCGCTTACCTGACCACTGACATGCAGATCGCCAAGTTCGCCCGTGCTGGCGAACGTACCTGGCAAGCTCGCTACTCCTACGACTTCGCCAAGGTTGGCGTTCCTGGCCTGACCGCTGGTGTTGTGTACCTCAAAGGCACTGACATCGACACCGTCAACGGTAGCCGCGCTGAGTTCACCGGCCAGTCCGAGTGGGAGCGTGACATTACTGTTGCCTACGTTGTGCCAGAAGGTCTGTTCAAAAACGTCGGTGTTGCCTGGAAAAACGCTATGTGGCGCAACGATGTTGCTGCCGCGCGCGATCAAGACGAAAACCGCGTCATCGTAAGCTACACCTACGCGTTCAAGTAACTGCGTAAAACCTTGCCCGGTGCAACACCGGGCAAGGTGTCTTGCTTTCAAGTCGGGCTAAACCCCCGCAAGCCCTTCCTGAACCCCTCTGTGTACAGCGTCTCAAGGCCTTCTCGAACCTTGGAAACGATGGTGCTCCTCGCTTTCGAATACGTCCAATGAACAGATTTTTAATATTCCTTTATCGTCTAGATAAATCGATATTTATTCTTTTTAAATAATCCACAATCCATGCACAGTGGGCTCCATAAGCACTCACCAGGAGCCACACCATGAGCCTAAGACTGGGCGATATCGCCCCCGACTTCGAACAGGATTCCAGCGCCGGCAAAATTCGTTTCCACGAATGGCTGGGCGATAGCTGGGGTGTGCTGTTTTCCCACCCGGCGGACTTCACCCCGGTGTGCACCACTGAGCTGGGCTTCACTGCCAAGCTCAAGGACGAATTCGCCCAGCGCGGCGTCAAGGCCATCGCGCTGTCGGTCGACCCGGTGGACTCGCACCACAAGTGGATCGAAGACATCAACGAAACCCAGAACACTATCGTCAACTTCCCGATCCTGGCCGACGCCGATCGCAAGGTGTCCGACCTCTACGACCTGATTCACCCCAACGCCAGTGACACGCTCACCGTGCGCTCCTTGTTCGTGATCGACCCGAACAAGAAGATCCGCCTGACCATCACCTACCCGGCCAGCACCGGGCGCAATTTCCACGAAATCCTGCGGGTCATCGACTCGTTGCAGCTTACCGACAACCACAAGGTCGCCACGCCCGCCAACTGGCAGGACGGTGATGAAGTGGTGATCGTGCCGTCGCTCAAGGACGAGGAGGAAATCAAGAAACGCTTTCCGAAGGGTTACCGGGCGGTGAAGCCTTACCTGCGGCTCACCCCTCAGCCCAACCGTTGATGCTGATGTCGCTACCGCCGGCAAGTCGGCTCCTACAGGTGATCACATTCCAGTTGTAGGAGCCGGCTTGCCGGCGATGGCGATCGTTCTGAAGAATCACATAGCAGGGGTTTTCAGGCCGTTTTAACGGCCTTTTTTTTCGCCTGGGATTTGATAATTTTTATATGCATTTAAGGAATAAACACATGAAAAAATAAGATTTAAAGATATATGAATCTGCTGATAATGTCTGTTCCATCTTGGCGCCATCGCCACACAGCGAACCGCCGACACCTGCTCAAGGAATTCCTGCATGTTGGTCGTAACACTTGGAGGCAGTCCCAGCCAGCGTTCCCGCTCCGGGGTGTTGCTGGATAAAACCCGTCAGTGGTTGCAAGACAAAGGCGTAGAAGTGGTGAGTTACCAGATACGGGACTTCCCGGCTGAAGACTTGCTGCATGCGCGCTTCGACAGCCCCAAGGTCATCGACCTGCTGCAACAAGTGGCTAACGCTGATGGCCTGGTGATCGCTACGCCGGTCTACAAGGCTTCGTTTTCCGGAGCGCTGAAAACCGTGCTGGACCTGCTGCCCGAACGCGCACTGGCCCACAAGATCGTATTGCCGATGGCGACCGGTGGCAGCATCGCCCACATGCTGGCGGTGGACTACGCCCTGAAGCCGGTGCTGTCGGCGCTGAAGGCCCAGGAGTTGCTCCACGGCATCTTCGCCGAAGACAGCCAGATCGCGTACGGCGAAGGCAGCGCCCAGGCGCAACTGGTGCCGGTACTTGAACACCGTTTGCACGAGGCCCTGGAAACGCTGTATGGCGCCATGGCCCGTCGCCCGAAACCGCTGGACCCTCATGTGTTGAATGAACGTTTGTTGAGTGCTCGCTGGAGCATTTAAGCCACACCGAAATGTAAAAAAACTCACCTTACTCAGCCGCCAACGGCCAAGCAGGTGCAGCCAACCCCCTGAACGCACTATTTGGAGAGAGCGCCATGCGCACTGTCATCTTGCGTCGTGGTCTGGTCGCACTGTTTGCTGCGGCTGTGTCCTTCGGCGTCATTGTTCAAGCTCAAGCCGCCGAGACCCTGCGGATCGGTTATCAGAAGTACGGCACGCTGGTGCTGCTCAAAGCCAAGGGCACCTTGGAGAAACGCCTGGCTGCCCAAGGCGTGAACGTGCAGTGGACCGAGTTTCCTGGCGGCCCGCAATTGCTGGAAGGCCTGAACGTCGGCTCCATCGACTTCGGCGTGACTGGCGAAACCCCACCGGTCTTCGCTCAGGCCGCTGGCGCCGATTTGCTCTACGTGGCCTACGAGCCACCCGCGCCGACCAGCGAAGCGATCCTGGTGCCGAAAGATTCGCCGATCAAATCCGTGTCCGAGCTCAAGGGCAAGAAAATCGTCCTGAACAAAGGCTCCAACGTGCATTACCTGCTGGTGCGTGCCCTGGAAGACGCCGGCCTGAAATACACCGACGTGCAGACTGTGTTCCTGCCGCCCGCCGATGCGCGTGCCGCCTTCGAGCGTGGCAGCGTGGACGCCTGGGTCATCTGGGACCCGTACCAGGCCGCCGCCGAGAAACAACTGCAAGCCCGCACCCTGCGTGACGGTACTGGCATTGCCGACAACCACCAGTTTTATCTCGCGACCAAGCCTTACGCTGAAAAACACCCTGAAGTGGTCAAGGCGCTGATCGAAGAAGTGCGCGCCGTGGGCGAGTGGTCCAAGGCCAACCCGCAGGAAGTGACTGAGCAAGTTGCCCCGCTGCTCGGCCTGCCGGCTGACATCACCCTGACCTCGGTGAAACGCCAAGGCTACGGCGCGCTGTTCCTGACCCCGGAAGTGGTCGCCGCCCAGCAGAAAATCGCCGACAGCTTCTACCAGCTCAAATTGATCCCCAAGCCCTTGAACATCAAGGACGTGATCTGGACACCCCCCGCCGCCGTTGCCAAAGCGCCGTAATCCGACTTCTTCAGGAGACAACTCCATGAGCCTCAATATTTTCTGGTTCCTGCCTACCCACGGCGACGGCCATTACCTTGGCACCGCCGAAGGCGCTCGCGCCGTTGACCACGGATACCTGCAGCAAGTGGCCCAGGCCGCTGACCGTCTGGGTTTCGGCGGGGTGCTGATCCCTACCGGTCGCTCCTGCGAAGACTCGTGGCTGGTGGCCGCCTCGCTGATCCCGGTGACCCAGCGTCTGAAATTCCTGGTCGCCCTGCGCCCCGGGATCATTTCGCCGACGGTGGCGGCGCGTCAGGCTGCGACCCTGGATCGTCTGTCCGGCGGGCGTGCCTTGTTCAACCTGGTCACTGGCGGTGACCCGGAAGAATTGGCCGGTGACGGCTTGTTCCTCAGTCATGAAGAGCGTTACCAAGCCTCGGTGGAATTTACCCGCATCTGGCGCCGTGTGCTGGAAGGCGAAACCGTGGACTACGACGGCGAACACATCAGCGTCAAAGGCGCCAAGCTGCTGTATCCGCCGATCCAGCAACCGCGTCCGCCCCTGTACTTCGGCGGTTCCTCCGAGGCGGCCCAGGACCTGGCGGCCGAGCAGGTGGAGATGGTGCTGACGTGGGGTGAGCCACCGGCAGCGGTTGCGGAAAAAATCGAACAGGTTCGCGCCAAGGCCGCGAAGCTTGGGCGCACCGTGCGTTTCGGCATTCGTTTGCATGTGATCGTGCGTGAAACCAACGACGAAGCGTGGAAAGCCGCCGACAAACTGATCTCCCACCTGGACGATGACACCATCGCCCGTGCCCAGGCTTCCCTGGCGCGGTTCGATTCCGTCGGCCAGCAACGTATGGCGGCGCTGCATGGTGGCAACCGCGACAACCTCGAAGTCAGCCCCAATCTGTGGGCCGGCGTCGGCCTGGTGCGTGGCGGCGCAGGCACCGCGCTGGTGGGCGATGGCCCCACCGTGGCGGAACGCGTGAAGGAATACGCCGCGCTGGGCATCGACACTTTTATCTTCTCCGGTTATCCACACCTCGAAGAGTCATATCGCGTCGCGGAACTGCTGTTCCCCCACCTGGATATCGAACGTCCCGAGTTGCCGAAAAGTGCCGGCTACGTCAGCCCGTTCGGCGAAATGGTCGCCAACGACATCCTTCCCAAAGCTGCGTCGGCGAGCTGAGGCAGCCCATGAACTATGAAAAATTGAGCCATCGGATAGCGCCCTGGGTACTCCCGATTTTGTTACTCGCGGTGTGGCAGTTGTCGGTCTCGGCGGGTTGGTTGTCGACGCGCATTCTGCCAGCGCCGAGTGCCGTAATCGCAGCCGGTGTGCACTTGGTCGCCAGTGGCGAAATCTGGACTCACCTAGCCATCAGTGGCTGGCGTGCGGGTTTGGGCTTCGTGATTGGTGGCAGCATCGGCCTGGCCCTGGGCTTTATCACCGGCCTGTCGAAATGGGGCGAACGCCTGCTGGACAGCTCGGTGCAGATGATCCGCAACGTGCCACATTTGGCGCTGATTCCGCTGGTGATCCTGTGGTTCGGCATTGATGAGACCGCGAAGATTTTCCTGGTCGCCCTCGGCACGCTGTTTCCGATTTACCTCAACACCTACCACGGCATTCGCAACGTCGACCCGGCGCTGGTGGAAATGTCGCGCAGCTACGGCTTGTCCGGGTTCAGCCTGTTCCGGCAGGTGATCCTGCCGGGCGCACTGCCATCGATTTTGGTGGGCGTGCGCTTTGCCCTGGGTTTCATGTGGCTGACGCTGATCGTGGCAGAAACCATCTCCGCCAGCTCCGGTATTGGCTACCTGGCGATGAACGCCCGCGAATTCCTGCAAACCGATGTGGTGGTACTGGCCATCGTCATGTACGCGATCCTCGGCAAGCTCGCGGACCTGGCGGCTCGCGGCCTGGAACGTGTGTGGCTGCGCTGGCACCCGGCGTATCAAGTGAATAAAGGAGGTGCGGCATGACAGCTCAACAACCCCCGCGCCTGCTCAAGGGCATTCCCCTGGCGGTACGCAAGTTGCGCAAGGCCTTTGGCGCGCGCGAAGTGCTCAAGGACATCGACCTGCACATCCCCGCCGGTCAATTCGTTGCGGTGGTCGGGCGCAGCGGTTGCGGCAAAAGTACTTTGCTGCGCCTGCTGGCCGGCCTGGACAAGGCAAGCGGCGGCGAGCTGCTGGCCGGTTCCGCACCGCTGAGCGAAGCCATTGAAGACACGCGGTTGATGTTCCAGGAAGCGCGCCTGTTGCCGTGGAAAAAGATCATCGACAACGTCGGCCTGGGCCTTAAAGGCAACTGGCGCCCCAAAGCGTTGGAAGCCCTGGAAGCGGTCGGCCTGGCTGAGCGCGCCAATGAATGGCCGGCGGCGCTGTCCGGCGGGCAGAAGCAACGCGTGGCCCTGGCCCGTGCGCTGATCCACCAGCCGCGCTTGTTGCTGCTGGATGAGCCGTTGGGTGCGCTGGATGCCTTGACCCGTATCGAGATGCAGCAACTGATCGAAAACCTGTGGCAGAAGCACGGGTTCACCGTGTTGCTGGTGACCCACGACGTCAGCGAAGCCGTGGCGATTGCCGACCGGGTGATCCTGATCGAGGACGGTGAAATCGGCTTGGACCTGATCGTCGACCTGCCACGCCCACGGGCCCGCGGCTCACATCGCCTGGCCGCACTGGAAGCTGAAGTGCTCAACCGTGTGTTGTCCCTGCCGGGGTCGCCGCCGGAACCCGAACCTGTTTCACCGCTGCCTACGCAATTGCGCTGGGCTCAATAACTCACTTGTCCTACGAAGAGAGAACGACATGACTATTAAAGCGATCAACGTGCGTAACCAGTTCAAAGGCACCATCAAGGAAATCGTCGAAGGCGACGTGCTGTCGGAAATCGACGTGCAGACCGCGTCCGGCATCGTGACGTCCGTGATCACCACCCGCTCGGTCAAAGAGCTGGAACTGGTGATTGGCAGTGAAGTGATTGCCTTCGTTAAATCCACCGAGGTGTCGATCGCCAAGTTGTGATTGCACAAGCCACTGTAGGAGCTGGCTTGCCGGCGATAGGCCCTCACGCCTTGCGGTGATGTCGGGAGCGCTATCGCCGGCAAGCCGGCTCCTACAGGTTTTTGCGCTTGGGCAGATACGGCGGCAGGTAAAGCCCCACATACGCATCAAACACCCGCATCCCTTCATCCGCCATGCGCGGCGTGATCAGCCCATGCTGATGCACCGAGCGCGCATACACGCGGTCGCTCAGTTCCAACGCCAAGGCAAACACGTCCACATCGCTGGGCAGTGTCGGCACTTCGAAGTGGCGATTGAACACTTCCAGCATCAGGTTTCCCAACTCCAGATCATGCTGGCGATCCGCCTGGGTCACTTCAGTAAGCCCATGTTGGGCCAGGATCAACTGGCGTGCGGCGGCATCCTGGTCGTAGATGGCGAGCATGCGTTGCTCGACGATGCAGGACAGGTCGCGCCAGTGCTTGAGTGAATCGTGCTCGATGGGCGCCTGGATCGCAGCCCGGAAGGCCGCGTGGACGTCTGCCGTGAGTGCCTCCAGCAAGGCCGGTACGCTGGCGAAGAAGTGATACACCGACGACGGTGGAATCTGCGCACGCTCGGCCACGCTGTAGATCGACAAACCCGCCACGCCTTCGGCCGCCAGCAAGGTGCGGGCGGCGTCGAGGATCGCGTCGATCCGGGCCTGGCTGCGGGCGCGGGGTTTGCGAGGGGCGGCGGGGCGGGTGGTCATGGAGGTCTCCTACAAGGCAGGGGGCATTGTACGCAGAGCCTGAGGATGATCCATACCTAGCGCGGAGGCTTTTGTGGTGAGCGGGCTTGCCCCGCGCTGGGCTGCGAAGCGGCCCCAATAAAAACGCCGCATTCTGTCAGGCAGAATGCGGCGTCTGGTTTTAGGGCGGCTTCGACACCCAGCGCGGAGCAAGCCCGCTCACCACAGCAAGCCTACTCACCGCAGTTACGGCAGCAACCGCTTACACGGTATGCAAGTACCAGTTGTACTCAAGGTCGGAGATGGAGTGTTCGAACTCTTCCAGCTCACTTTCCTTACAGGCGACGAAGATATCGATGTATTTAGGATCGATGTACTTGGCCATCACCTCGCTGTCGTCCAACTCGCGCAATGCATCGCGCAGGTTGTTCGGCAGGCTTTGCTCGTTTTGCTCGTAGCTGTTGCCTTCCACCGGTGCATTAGGCTCGATCTTGTTGGTCAGGCCGTGGTGCACGCCTGCCAGGACCGAAGCCATCAGCAGGTAAGGGTTGGCGTCGGCACCGGCAACACGGTGTTCGATACGTACGGCATCGGACGAGCCAGTCGGTACGCGGATCGCCACGGTGCGGTTATCCAGGCCCCAGCACGGCGAGTTCGGCACGTAGAACTGTGCGCCGAAACGACGGTAGGAGTTGACGTTGGGGCACAGGAACGCCATTTGGGCGGGCAGGGTCTCGAGCACACCGCCGATCGCGTGACGCAATGCGGCGTTCTGCTCGGGATCCTCGCTGGCAAAGATGTTCTTGCCGTCCTTGTCCAGAATGGAGATGTGTACGTGCAAACCGTTGCCTGCCTGGCCTGGGTAAGGCTTGGCCATGAAGGTGGTGTCCATTTCATGGTCGTAGGCGATGTTCTTGATCAGGCGCTTGAGCAGTACCGCGTAGTCGCAGGCCTTGATCGGGTCGGCCACATGGTGCAGGTTCACTTCGAACTGCGCCGGAGCACTTTCCTTGACGATGGCGTCCGCCGGGATGCCTTGCTCTTTGGCACCTTCCAGAATGTCCTGGAGGCAGTCGACGTATTCGTCGAGGTCGTCGATCAGGTAGACCTGTGTCGAGTGCGGGCGTTTGCCGGAGATCGGCGAGCGGGGCGGTTGTGGGCGGCCGTTCACGTTCTCCTGGTCGATCAGGTAGAACTCAAGTTCGAAGGCAGCGCAGATGGTCAGACCGAGGTCGTCGAATTTGGTTACAACTTGGCGGAGCACTTCGCGCGGATCGGCGAAGAAAGGTTCACCTTCAAGTTCGTGCATGGTCATCAGCAATTGCGCGGTAGGGCGCTTTTGCCAAGGTTCATTGCACAGGGTATCGGGGATTGGATAACAGATTCGGTCAGCATCACCGATGTCCAGGCCCAGACCGGTGCTTTCCACCGTAGAGCCGTTGATATCCAGGGCAAATAAAGAGGCAGGCAGGTTAATGCCCTTCTCGTAAACCTTGTGGAGGCTGGTGCGTTCGATGCGCTTGCCGCGCACCACACCATTCATATCCGCAATTAGAAGGTCTACGTACAGAACCTCAGGATGATCCTTAAGGAACGCGTTCGCTTCGTTAAGCTGAACGGCACGCGGGGGTACCGACATGATGCAACACCTTTGTTGTTAAAAATATCAATCATTGATCTTTTCTGGTTTCAGTCAACCCGAACGGCATGCCGAAGTCAAGCGAGGCCTTTTTTGCCCTAAAAAAGCGCTGCGATGGCTTTTTTGGGGCTTTTTGGGGCGGTTTTTTGGGTTTGAAGGTCTTGGGACTAGCAGGCTTGAGCGCCCCGTGTTGTATTTTTTACGGGGGTGTTGTGTAAAAAAATGAACAAGGCTAAGCTCGATTCAAACCCATAACAGCAATAATACCGGGGTGCTTCATGTTTCACCTGCCGCCCAACGGCGTCTTGGCCTGCTTCAGCCAGGCTGTGTCATCCGTCCATTCCTCCCGCGTGAATGCCCGCGCACCGGCCAATATTCTTGACGCCCGGGCCAGCCTCTTTTTTGCCTCCTCATTTGCCACCGAACGGCATGCGCCCCGCATGCTGCTCAAGATTACGCACAACTTTGGCGTGAGGAATGCAACGCAGCAGCAAATGGCAGGTAAGCTCCTACCCTGAATGAAAAAACGACGCGGATGCTGCGTCAACCAACGCCTGGCCTTTAATGGATGCCAGGAAACCCAGCCCAGAGGCATTTATGAGTAACAACCTCGACCAGCTCACCGATTGGTTGAAAGACCACAAGATCACAGAAGTCGAATGCATGATTGGCGACCTCACCGGTATCACCCGGGGCAAGATCTCGCCGACCAACAAGTTCATCGCCGAAAAAGGCATGCGCCTGCCCGAGAGCGTGCTGTTGCAGACCGTGACCGGCGACTATGTCGAAGACGACATCTATTACGAATTGCTCGACCCGGCCGACATCGACATGATCTGCCGCCCTGACCAGAACGCTGTGTACCTGGTGCCCTGGGCCATCGAGCCCACCGCCCAGGTGATCCACGACACCTACGACAAGCAAGGCAACCCGATCGAGCTGTCGCCGCGCAACGTACTCAAGAAAGTCCTCAAGCTCTACGCCGACAGGGGCTGGCAGCCCATCGTGGCGCCGGAGATGGAGTTCTACCTGACCAAGCGCTGCGAAGACCCGGACTTCCCGCTGCAACCGCCGATTGGTCGTTCCGGTCGCCCGGAGACCGGTCGCCAGTCTTTCTCTATAGAAGCGGCCAACGAATTCGACCCGTTGTTCGAAGACGTCTACGACTGGTGCGAATTGCAGGAGCTGGACCTTGACACCCTGATCCACGAAGACGGCACCGCGCAGATGGAAATCAACTTCCGTCACGGCGATGCGCTGTCCCTGGCCGACCAGATCCTGGTGTTCAAGCGCACCATGCGTGAAGCCGCGCTCAAGCACAACGTGGCCGCCACCTTCATGGCCAAGCCCATGACCGGTGAGCCCGGCAGCGCGATGCACCTGCACCAGAGCATCATCGACATCGCCACCGGCAAGAACGTCTTCTCCAATGAAGACGGGACCATGAGCCAGCTGTTCCTCAACCACATTGGCGGCCTGCAGAAATTCATCCCTGAATTGCTGCCGCTGTTTGCCCCCAACGTGAACTCGTTCCGCCGCTTCCTGCCCGACACCTCGGCGCCGGTGAACGTGGAGTGGGGCGAAGAAAACCGCACCGTCGGCTTGCGCGTACCGGATGCCGGCCCGCAGAACCGTCGTGTGGAAAACCGTCTGCCGGGCGCCGATGCCAACCCGTACCTGGCGATTGCCGCCAGCTTGTTGTGCGGCTACATCGGCATGGTCGAAGGCCATAACCCGAGCGCGCCAGTGGTGGGTCGTGGTTACGAGCGACGCAACCTGCGCCTGCCGTTGACCATCGAAGACGCCCTGGAACGCATGGAAAACAGCAAGACCATCGAAAAATACCTGGGTCAAAAATTCATCACAGGCTACGTCGCGGTCAAGCGGGCCGAGCATGAAAACTTCAAGCGCGTGATCAGTTCGTGGGAGCGGGAATTCCTGCTCTTCGCCGTCTGATGCGCCGGGCGCGCCCTTTAAACGGCGCGCCCTTCACTGAAAAGTCTAGGAGATTGGTATGTCCAGCAACAACCCGCAAACCCGTGAATGGCAAGCCTTGAGCAGTGATCACCACCTGGCGCCGTTCAGCGACTTCAAGCAATTGAAAGAGAAAGGCCCGCGCATCATTACCAAAGCCCACGGCGTTTACCTGTGGGACAGCGAAGGCAACAAGATCCTCGACGGCATGGCCGGCCTGTGGTGCGTGGCGATCGGTTACGGTCGCGATGAACTGGCTGACGCCGCCGCCAAGCAGATGAAACAACTGCCGTACTACAACCTGTTCTTCCAGACCGCTCACCCGCCGGTGCTGGAACTGGCCAAGGCCATTTCCGACATCGCGCCTGCCGGCATGAACCACGTGTTCTTCACCGGTTCCGGCTCCGAAGGCAACGACACCATGTTGCGCATGGTTCGCCACTACTGGGCGATCAAGGGCCAGCCAAACAAGAAAACCATCATCAGCCGCAAGAATGGCTACCACGGCTCCACCGTGGCCGGCGCCAGCCTGGGCGGCATGACGTATATGCATGAGCAGGGCGACTTGCCGATCCCTGGCATCACCCACATCGCCCAGCCTTACTGGTTTGGCGAAGGCGGCGACATGAGCCCGGAAGAATTCGGCGTGTGGGCGGCCAACCAGTTGGAAGAGAAGATCCTGGAACTGGGCGTGGACAACGTCGGCGCCTTTATTGCCGAGCCGATCCAGGGTGCCGGTGGCGTGATTGTACCGCCGGCCACCTACTGGCCGCGCATCAAGGAAATCCTCGCCAAGTACGACATCCTGTTCATTGCCGACGAAGTCATCTGCGGTTTCGGTCGCACCGGTGAGTGGTTCGGTAGCGACTTCTACGACCTCAAGCCCCACATGATGACCATCGCCAAGGGCCTGACCTCGGGCTACATCCCCATGGGCGGCCTGATCGTGCGCGATGAAGTGGTGGACGTCCTCAACGAAGGCGGTGATTTCAACCACGGCTTCACCTACTCCGGTCACCCGGTGGCGGCGGCAGTGGCGCTGGAAAACATCCGCATCATGCGCGATGAAAAAATCGTTAACCGGGTCCACGACGAAACGGCACCGTATTTGCAGAAACGTCTGAGGGAATTGGCGGATCATCCGCTGGTGGGCGAAGTGCGCGGTGTGGGTATGCTCGGTGCCATCGAACTGGTGCAGGACAAAGCCACCCGCAAGCGTTACGAGGGCAAGGGCGTCGGCATGATCTGCCGCACGTTCTGCTTCGAAAATGGCCTGATCATGCGCGCCGTCGGCGACACCATGATCATTTCGCCACCGCTGGTGATCAGCAAGGCAGAGATCGACGAGCTGGTCACTAAGGCTCGCCAGTGCCTGGACCTGACTTTGGCGGCATTGCAGGGCTAAGTGCTAGGCTCAGAACGCAGCGGCTTTCGGGCGCTGCGTCTGAGTGGTTATAAAAATGGGGGCATTGGTTGAAAGCCGGCCCTCGAACTTGCCAGACTGTCGCCCTGTTTTGTTGCCCTTTGGCTGGGCCTCGAAACATATGAAGCTTGTGGCCCAAAAAAGAAAAAATTGGAGCATCACCAAATGAAGGCATTAGGTTTGAAGAACGCTGGCAAGACCCTCCTCGCCTTGTCCCTGATGGGCGCAATGGCGGGCGCGGCCCAGGCCGACGATAAAGTGCTGCACGTCTACAACTGGTCCGACTACATTGCACCGGACACCATCGCCAACTTTGAAAAAGAGTCCGGCATCAAGGTGGTGTACGACGTTTTCGATAGCAACGAAACCCTGGAAGCCAAGTTGCTGGCAGGCAAGTCCGGTTACGACATCGTCGTACCGTCGAACAACTTCCTCGCCAAGCAGATCAAGGCCGGTGTCTACCAGGAGCTGGACAAGTCCAAGCTATCCAACTACGACAACCTGAACAAATCCCTGCTTAAAGCCGTGTCGGTCAGCGACCCGGACAACAAGCACGCCTTCCCGTACATGTGGGGCTCCATCGGCATCGGCTACAACCCGGAGAAGGTCAAGGCCGCGCTGGGCGTGGACAAGATCGATTCGTGGGACGTGCTGCTCAAGCCAGAGAACATCGCCAAGCTGAAAAGCTGCGGCGTGAGCTTCCTCGATTCGCCAACCGAAATGCTGCCGGTGGCGCTGCATTATCTGGGCCTGCCGACCGACACCCAGAAGAAGGCCGACCTGAAGCAGGCTGAAGACCTGTTCCTGAAAATCCGTCCTTCGATCGGCTACTTCCACTCGTCCAAATACATCTCCGACCTGGCCAACGGCAACATCTGCGTGGCCGTGGGTTACTCGGGTGACATCGAACAGGCCAAGTCCCGCGCGGCTGAAGCCGGTGGCAAGGTCAAGGTGGCCTACGATATTCCGAAAGAAGGCGCTGGCAGCTTCTTCGACATGGTCGCCATCCCTAAAGATGCCGAGAACGTCGACGCCGCCTACAAGTTCATGAACTACCTGCTCAAACCGGAAGTCATGGCTGAAATCACCAACAGCGTGCACTTCCCGAACGGTAACGAGAAGGCTACCGCACTGGTCGACAAAGAAATCACCAGCGACCCGGGCATCTACCCGCCAGCGGACGTGCAGGCCAAGCTCTACGCCATTGCTGACCTGCCGGCTGCAACCCAGCGTGAAATGACACGCAGCTGGACCAAGATCAAGTCCGGTAAATAAGCCTTAAAAGCTGTGGGAGGGGGAAATGTGGTGAGCGGGCTTGCCCCGCGCTGGGCTGCGAAGCAGCCCAATCAATCTGCGGTGAACCCGGCGGGGGACAAGCCCCCTCACCACAGCACGCTCCCTCCCATAAATTAAATGACAGAAAGTTTTGCCGGATCGGTTTATCGAGGGTAAGTTGCGCGCCGGTTTTGTTGCCGGGCAACAACTTTGGGCCCAACTATTTAAGAGGACCTCCACTTGCCAATTTCTTTATTTCTCAAAGCCATGCTGGTGGGTGCAGGTATCACGCTGACGTTGAGCGTGCAGGCCGCACCGACGGTGCATATTTATAACTGGTCGGATTACATCGGCACCGACACCCTGGCCAACTTCGAAAAGGCCAGCGGCATCAAGCCCGTGTATGACGTGTTTGACTCCAACGAAACCCTGGAAGGCAAGCTGCTGGCCGGGCGTACCGGTTACGACGTGGTGGTGCCGTCCAACCACTTCCTGGGCAAGCAGATCAAAGCCGGGGCGTTCCAGAAGCTCGACAAGTCATTGCTGACGAATTACGCCAACCTTGACCCGGCGCTGCTCAAGCGCCTGGAAAAGAATGACCCGGGCAACCAGTACGCCGTGCCGTACCTGTGGGGCACCAATGGCATTGGTTACAACGTCGATAAAGTGAAGGAAGTGCTGGGCGTCGACCATATCGACTCCTGGGCGGTGCTGTTCGAGCCTGAGAACATGAAGAAGCTGGCGACGTGCGGCGTGTCGTTCATGGACTCGGCGGATGAAATGCTGCCGGCGGTGCTCAACTACATGGGCCTGAACCCCAACAGTACGAACCCGGATGACTACAAGAAGGCCGAAGAGAAGCTGCTGAAAGTGCGGCCGTACGTGACCTACTTCCATTCTTCCAAATACATCTCGGACCTGGCCAACGGCAACATCTGTGTGGCGGCTGGTTTCTCCGGCGATGTGTTTCAGGCCAAGGCCCGTGCGGCCGAGGCGGGCAAGGGCGTGAACATCGCCTACGCGATTCCGAAAGAAGGCGGCAACCTGTGGTTCGACGTGCTGGCCATCCCCAAGGATGCCACCAACGTCAAAGAAGCCCACGCCTTCATCAACTATTTGCTGCAACCTGAGGTGATCGCCCAGGTCAGTGATTACGTCGGTTACGCCAACCCTAACCCTGGGGCGGACAAACTGATGGAGCAATCGATACGCACGGACGAAGCGGTTTACCCACCGCAGGCGGTACTCGACAGGACTTTTGTCAACTTCGAGCTACCCCCGAAAGTGCAACGTTTGATGACCCGTAGCTGGACCAAGGTCAAGACGGGCAAATAAAGCTTTAAAGCTCAAACTATCCTGGGTTCGCCTACATCGGGCGAACAGCAATTTTGTTGGGAGTTTCGTAAATGGCAGTTGCCTCCGGCGCCTATAAGAAAGCCCTCGAAGGGGACCAGACACCGAAGAAGGTGCTGGTCAAAATCGACCGGGTCACGAAGAAGTTCGACGAGACGATTGCCGTGGACGATGTGTCCCTGGAAATCAAGAAAGGCGAGATCTTCGCCCTGCTCGGCGGTTCGGGTTCGGGCAAGTCCACCTTGCTGCGCATGCTCGCAGGTTTCGAGCGCCCGACCGAGGGCCGCATCTACCTCGACGGTGTGGACATCACTGATATGCCGCCCTATGAGCGGCCGATCAACATGATGTTCCAGTCCTACGCTTTGTTCCCGCACATGACCGTGGCGCAGAACATCGCGTTCGGCCTGCAACAGGACAAGATCCCCAAGGCCGAGATCGACGCCCGCGTGGCCGAGATGCTCAAGCTGGTGCAGATGAGCCAGTACGCCAAGCGCAAGCCGCACCAGTTGTCCGGTGGCCAGCGTCAGCGTGTGGCCCTGGCCCGTTCCCTAGCCAAGCGCCCGAAACTGCTGCTGCTCGATGAGCCCATGGGCGCCCTCGACAAGAAACTGCGTTCGCAGATGCAGCTGGAACTGGTGGAAATCATCGAGCGCGTCGGCGTGACCTGCGTGATGGTGACCCACGACCAGGAAGAGGCCATGACCATGGCCGAGCGCATCGCGATCATGCACCTGGGCTGGATCGCCCAGATCGGCAGCCCGATCGACATCTACGAAACGCCTACCAGCCGTCTGGTGTGCGAGTTCATCGGCAACGTCAACATCTTCGACACCCAAGTGGTCGATGACGCCGAAGGCCATGCGGTGCTCAAGTGCCCGGACCTGGACCGCGACATCTACGTGGGTTACGGCATCGCCACGTCGGTGGAAGACAAGTCGGTGACCTACGCGATTCGCCCGGAAAAACTGCTGGTCACCACCGAAATGCCGACCTGCGAGCACAACTGGTCCAGCGGCAAGGTGCACGACATCGCCTACCTGGGCGGTCACTCGGTGTTCTACGTGGAGCTGCCGAGCGGCAAGCTGGTGCAGTCCTTCGTGGCCAACGCCGAGCGCCGTGGCCAGCGGCCAACCTGGGGTGACCAGGTCTACGTGTGGTGGGAAGACGACAGCGGCGTGGTACTTCGCTCATGAACATGAAGAAGCTCAAGCGCCGCCTGCAACGAATAACGCCCAGTGGCCGTCATGCGGTCATTGGCATTCCCTTCCTGTGGCTGTTCCTGTTCTTCATGCTGCCGTTCTTCATCGTCCTGAAGATCAGTTTTGCCGAAGCCGACGTTGCGATCCCGCCGTACACCGAGATCTACACCTTCGTTGAGCAGAAACTGCAGTTGGTGCTCAACCTGGGCAACTACGCGATGCTCGGCGACGACGAGTTGTACATCGCCGCGTACCTGGGCTCGCTGAAAATGGCGTTCTTCAGCACGCTTCTGTGCCTGCTGATCGGCTACCCGATGGCCTACGCCATTGCCAGTGCGCGCAAAGAGATGCAGACCGTGCTGGTGCTGCTGATCATGATGCCGACCTGGACCGCGATTCTGATCCGCGTTTATGCGTGGATGGGCATCCTCAGCAATAACGGCTTGCTCAATGGCTTCCTGATGTCCATCGGGCTGATCAACGAGCCGCTGCAGATCCTCAACACCAACATTGCGGTGTATATCGGCGTGGTCTATTCGTACTTGCCGTTCATGATCCTGCCGTTGTACGCCAACCTGGTGAAACACGACCAGAGCCTGCTGGAAGCCGCATCCGACCTGGGGTCGAGCACCTTCAACAGCTTCTGGAAAATCACTGTGCCGCTGTCCAAGAACGGCATCATCGCGGGGTGCATGCTGGTGTTCATTCCGGTGGTGGGTGAGTTTGTGATCCCGGAACTGCTAGGTGGCCCGGAAACCCTGATGATCGGTAAAGTGTTGTGGCAAGAATTCTTCAACAACCGTGACTGGCCGGTGGCGTCTGCCCTGGCGGTGGTGATGCTGGCGATCCTGATCGTGCCGATCATCCTGTTCAACCGCAGCCAAGCCAAAGAGATGGAGGGCAAGATATGAAGCGCTTCAGATTCTCCAGCTTTATGCTGGTGGCGGGGTTGTTGTTCATCTACCTGCCGATGCTGATCCTGGTGATCTACTCGTTCAACGAATCCAAGCTGGTGACAGTGTGGGGTGGTTGGTCGATCAAGTGGTACGTGGGCCTGCTGGACAACACCCAGTTGATGGGCTCGGTGGCGCGCTCCCTGGAAATCGCCTGCTACACGGCGGTGGCCGCGGTGGCGCTGGGTACGTTGGCGGCCTTCGTGCTGACGCGCATCAGCCAGTTCAAGGGCCGCACGTTGTTCGGTGGCCTGGTGACTGCGCCGTTGGTCATGCCCGAAGTGATCACCGGTCTTTCGCTGTTGCTGCTGTTTGTGGCCATGGCGCAAATGATCGGCTGGCCCCAGGAGCGTGGCATCGTCACCATCTGGATCGCCCACACCACGTTCTGTGCGGCGTATGTGGCGGTGGTGGTGTCGGCGCGACTGCGTGAGCTGGACTTGTCGATCGAAGAAGCGGCGATGGACCTGGGTGCACGGCCGTGGAAGGTGTTCTTCCTGATCACTATCCCGATGATCGCGCCGTCGTTGGCGGCGGGCGGCATGATGTCGTTCGCACTGTCGCTGGATGACTTGGTATTGGCCAGCTTCGTGTCGGGGCCGGGTTCGACCACCTTGCCGATGGAAGTGTTCTCGGCAGTGCGCCTTGGGGTTAAACCCGAGATCAACGCCGTGGCCAGCCTGATCCTGTTGGCGGTGTCGCTGGTGACGTTCCTGGTGTGGTTCTTCAGCCGCCGTGCCGAAGAGCACCGCAAGAAAGCCATCCAGCAAGCCATTGAAGAAGCCGCCGCCGATGGCTGGCAGCAGCCGGACAAGCGTCGGGCACCTGCACCGGTCTAACTGACGGAATGCGGTAAAGAAGTGGGAGCTGGCTTGCCTGCGATAGCGGTCTATCAGTCGACAGATGAGTCGACTGGCAGGGCCTCATCGCAGGCAAGCCAGCTCCCACAGTTGATTGCATTTCAGGTCAACTATGCAGTCCAGGGAGACTTGCGGATCACCTCTACAAAATTCATCGGCTTGAACCCCGGCTCCTGATCCACCAGCACATCCGTCTTCACGTTGCCAAACGTGGTCTGCGGACGATGGCGCAAGCCGTCGGCAAACGCGCAGATGATGCACTCCTTGAACCCTTCACCGCGTGGATGCGCATGCACCACGGCTTCGCGCTGCACGCTGGAAAACGCGGCGTAGTCCATGCCCAGCACGTCCATTTCCACACCGGCCGTCACCAGCGCCACGGTCGGACGCAGATGCTGCGGTACGCCCGGTGTGGTGTGCAGGGCGATGGACAGCCACACTTGTTCGATGTCGTCATCGCTCAGCCCGTAAGGCTTGAGGAAAGCGGCGGCGGCGTTGGCACCGTCGACTTCGAAGCGCTCGTTGTCACTGCGAAGGCCTTCCACCAGGCCCAGGTCATGGAACATCGCGCCGACGTAGAGCAGCTCCGGGTTGTAAGCGAGTTGCTTGCGTTCGCCGCTCAAGGCGCCGAACAGGAATACCCGGCGGGAGTGGTGGTAGAGCAGGTCGGATTCGACGTCGCGGATGTATTCGGTGGTGGCCTTGGCCAGGGCGCTGTCCGGGATCTGGATGCCGGCGATGGTGGTGCTCATGGTCGTTCTCCTCAACAAAGCGCCGGGGGTGGCGCCGATGAGTCCAGTCTGGTCGCGTGTCCGCGAAGGGGCTATGGCGGCGAGGATGCGATCCCGGCCAATGTGCCGTCACATCGTGCCAGCCGGAGTAATCTCTTGAAGCCTGAGAGGATCAAGTGTGGGAGCGGGCTTGCTCGCGAATGCGGTATGTCGGTTAATACATGTGTCGACTGATCCACCGCATTCGCGAGCAAGCCCGCTCCCACATGGGTTTGTGTTCATTCAGTTAACCAAGGCTAACCATTCATGGGCAAAACCGTCGCCATCCTGATCTTCCCCGGCGTCCAGTCACTGGACGTGACCGGCCCCATGGACGTGTTCTGCGAAGCCAACCGTTTTCTACCGCCGCAAGACCATTACCAATTGGACGTGATCGGCTTCGGCCACGGCAGCATGGCCGCTTCCAACGGCCTGTCATTGCAGGCCCACCATCACTACAGCGAAGCCCTGCGAGCCTACGACCTGCTGTTGGTCGCCGGCGGCCCGCAGTTGCCCTTCGAAGACTTCGGCGCCGAGTTCGATGACTGGCTGCGTGGCGCCAGTGCCCGTGCGCAACGTTTCGGCTCGATCTGCAACGGCGCCTTCATGCTGGCACGCGCCGGGCTGTTGGACGGCAAAACCGTGACCACCCACTGGAATGACGCGGCGGATCTGGCGCGCCTGTGCCCCACAGCCCAGGTCGAAGCCGACCGCCTCTACGTGCAGGACGGCAACCTCTACACCTCGGCCGGGGTCACGGCGGGCATCGATCTGTCGCTGTATTTGCTGGCCCAGGATCACGGCCCGGAAATCGCGTTGAGCGTGGCCAAGCGCCTGGTGGTGTTCACCCAGCGCTCGGGCGGGCAGTCGCAGTTCAGTCCGTTCCTCACCCCCCACGCCGAAACCACCTCGGCGGTGGCGCTGGTGCAGTTGTACGTGTTGGCGAACCTAACAGGGGATTTGACCATTGCCGACCTGGCCAAGGCGGCCAATATGAGCGCGCGTAATTTCTCCCGGGTGTTTGCCCGAGAGGCGCGGATCACACCAGCGGAATTTGTCGAACGGGCGCGGGTAGACGCGGCACGGGTCATGCTCGAAAGCAGCCCCGCGCCGCTCAAGACCGTTGCCTACCAATGCGGCTTTCGCGACGCCCAGCACATGCGCAGTGTGTTCAACCGCCGGCTGGGCGTGACGCCGCAACAGTTCCGGCTTAACTTTGCGGCGCCGGTTTGAGGGTGTCGTAGGCTTCCAGTGCGCGCAACGAGTAGATGTACGCCGCGCCCGCATTCAGCGAGATCGCTGTGGCCAGGGTAGCGGCGACTTCTTCGCGAGTGGCGCCGGCCTTGATCGCCGCGTCGGCATGCACGCCGATGCAGCCGTCGCAGCGGGTGGTGATGGCCACGGCGATGGAGATCAGTTCACGGGTCTTGGCGTCGAGCACGTTGTTTTCTTCGGCGGCCTCGCCCAGCGCCATGTAGGCTTTGACCATCTTCGGGTTGCTCTTGCCCAGTGTGCCAAAGGCTTTCTTTACGGTAGGCAGCAAGTCGGACCAGTTATTGAACATTGCGGTAACTCCTGAACAGGTGTGGGTGGTGTGGAGCCAGTCTCTTCCGTTCGGGGGTGGCGTTATTGTTCAATCCGCTCATCTTTTTGACCGATGCTCGCAAATGAATTCGATCGACACGCTCATCGCGCTGGCCAACCTGCGCGGCAGTCTAGATCTACGTTGCCAATTCCAGGGGGAGTGGGCCCTGGGTCATTCACCGGAAAGCCTCGGCGTGGCGCCTTACCACATCGTGCTCAGCGGCACCTGTCGTGCCGAGTTGTCCGGCGGGCAGCAGGTGACGCTGGAGGAGGGCGATATCCTGCTGATGCCCGGCGGTGCCACCCATTTGCTGCGCAGCCAGGGTGCGCGGATTCGGCCGATGCAACCGCAAGTGGTCAGCGGTGGCCTGCTCCCGGTGCATCGCCTGGGCGGCGACCGGCCGGACCTGGACATGCTCTGTGGCAGTTTCCACTACAACCGCCAGTCATTGCTGCTCGGCGCGTTGCCGGAGTACCTGGTGGTGTCCAGCCGCGAGTGGCAGGGCGACGGCCAACTGGCGGCGTTGATCGCGTTATTGCGCAGTGAAGCGGACGGCCAGCAATTGGGCGCGCGCTCCTTTATCGACGCGTTGTCGTCGGCGCTGTTCACGCTGATCCTGCGCACCTGGCTGAGCCGCCAGGCGCCCGTGGCCGGCACCTTCGCGTTGCTCGCCGACAAGCGCTTGAGCAAAGCCTGGCAGGCGATGCTGGCCGATCCGGGGCATGAGTGGACCATCGACAGCCTGGCGGCTGCCGCGACGATGTCACGCGCCACCTTCATGCGTGCGTTCGTGAAAGTGGCGGGCGTATCGCCGTGGGTGCTGCTGACCCAGTTGCGCATGGAACTGGCCTTCAACCTGTTGCGCCAGTCGCACCTGAGCCTGCTGGATATCGCCGCCCAGGTGGGTTACCAGTCCCAGGCGGCGTTCAGCAAGAAATTCAAGGAGACCTATGGCGAGGCGCCGGGCCGGGTGCGGGCACGATAGCCGCTGTAGCGTATATCCAATGTGGGAGCAGTTGACCGAGTTCCAGGCGCTCATCTGGCGGGTAGCAGTTTCAGTGTGCCACGCGTATTCGCCGTCACTTCCTCATCGCTGAAATGCGCCTGCTCATAGCCGCCTTCGATGTAGGTTTCTGCCTGGTCGCCATAGTGCTTGTCGAACGGCACACCGCTTTGGCCGACCGGGTTGATGGTCAACGCGTGGGCCGCGTCGGCGAAGTCGATCAGGCGGCGAGTCGAAGGCCCGTAGGTGACGGGCCACGGTGCCGGGCCGATATTGGCCGATTGGTTATTTGGCACTTCGTGGGTGCCCGGCGCCGGGAACGGGCCGACATTGACGATCAGGTCCAAGGGTTTCTGCGAGCCCAGCGGATGGCCGTGGGTCAGGGTATGGGCCTTGCCCCACTGCCATTGGCTCGGGTCATCGCCGAAGGTGGCCTTGAGGTGCGTGAGGCTGTTGTCCCAGGCGAGCTTGACGGTGTCGGCGCGCTTGCCGTCCCACCACGGCGAATCCGGCGCGGCGGCCAGGCGTGGCAAGGCAGCGTCGATCACGCGGGTGCCGAGCAGGGTCTTGAACATTCCGTCACTCAGTTTCGGGTGGAAGGCGGCGTCAGCCAGGTTGAACAGGAACTGGTTGAACAGCGTGGCGCTGGTCGAGTCCAGCGGGTAGTCACCCTTCCAGCTTGCAAGCTGCTCCACCAGTTTCAACTGCGCCGGATCCTTGACCACCTCACGCAGCACCGGCAACAGCGGCGCCAACAGGCGTGGGCCAAAGGCGGTGGTGGTGCCGAGCTGCAAGGCCTGGCTGTTGTTCACATCCCACTTCACGCTCTTGTCGCTCAGCTGCGCGTTCAACTGTTGGCCGCGATCGGCCAGGTTGTAGTAACCGGGAATCTCCATGCCAGTCGGTGAGACCGGCTGGGCATTGGCCGATACCACGTAACCGCGTGCCGGATTTTCTTCCTGGGGGTTGGCGCTGAAGGGGTAGAAGCCCAGCTTGTCGGCCTGGGCGGTGCTGCCGTCGAGGATAAACCCGGCGTTGACCCCGGCCGGGCGGATCGGCAACTGCGCTGCCGCCCACCAGCCGATATCGCCCTTGGCGTTGGCCCACACGATATTCAGCCCCGGCGCCGACACCTTGGCCGCCGCCGCACGGGCCTTCACCAGCGTGTCGGCACGGTTGAGCTGGTAGAAGCCCTCAAGGATCGGGTTCTGGGTATCGAGGAACGCCCACCACATGGCAATCGGCGTCTTGCCGGCGTTTTCGCCCAGCACGTCATTGATGATCGGGCCGTGGGGGGATTGACGCAGGGTCAACGTCACCGGCGCCTGGCCTTTCACGGCGATTTGCTGCTCGGTGCTGCTCATGTCGACCCATTGGTCGTGGTACCAGACCTGGTTGGGGTTGTCCGGGTTGACCTTCTCGGCGATGAGATCGAGGTCATCGTTCTGGAACATGGTCAGGCTCCAGCCGAAGTCCAGGTTGTGCCCCAGGAACGCCACCGGCACCAGTGCGTTGTGGTAGCCATATAGCTCGAACCCCGGCGCAGACAGCTGCGCCTCGTACCACACCGACGGCACCGAAAAACGGATATGCGGGTCACCGGCCAGCAACGGTTTGCCGCTCTTGGTGCGGTTGCCGCTGATGGCCCAGGCGTTGCTGCCTTCGAACTGCGGCAGGCCGTTGTCGGCCAGGGCCTGTTCGCTCAGGGAGGCGATGGCGCCGAGGGCTTGCCAATCGCTGGTGGCGAGGTTGAGGGCGCCCTTGGGCTGCCAGTCCAGGTCGAAGACTTTCAGGTAGTCACTGCCCAGTTGGTCGCGGATGTACGTCAGCACAGGCTCGGTACGAAACGCGGCGGCAAAGCTGTAGGCCATGTACCCGGCGACGCTGATGGTGTCCTCGGCGGTAAACGGTCGTTTAGGGATGCCCAGCACGTCGAACTCCATCGGGCTGGCGTGGTTGTCCTGATACTGGTTGATCCCGTCCAGATAGGCTTGCAGGGCCTTCCAGTGCGCTGACTCGTGGTCGAGTTGCGCGACATAGGCGGCCGCGCGGTCGCGAATGCGCAGGCTGCGGAACAACTTGTCGGTCTCCAGCACCTTGGGCCCGAGTACCTCGGCCAGCTCGCCACGGGCCAGGCGCCGCATGATCTCCATCTGGAACAGCCGGTCCTGGGCGTGCACGTAGCCCAGGGCGCGGTAAAGATCGGTTTCGTTCTCGGCTTGGATGTGTGGCACGCCACGGTCGTCGTAACGCACGGTGACCGAGCCTTGCAGGTTGGCCAGTGTTGCCGTGCCCTGGCGGGTGGGCTGCTTGCTGTACAGGTACCAACCGGCGCCGAGGGCGACCAGCACGACAAGAACCGCGAGAACCCGCAAGACGCGCTTCATGAACATTCCTTACCAAGAGTGGGGTGGCGAGTTACGAGCCTTTTGGCCAAGAACAATAGCAGCCCACCGCCAGGGTGTGCGTGGCATTTACCTCGCGTCCTGTTTCAAGGGCCTTCAAGATCGGCTCAATAAAACTGTTGCTGGAATTACACGTGAGGCCTTCGCTGTAGGGCCCGAAGTACGCGAGCTTGCCGCTGCGATCCCAGATACCCACGGCCGGGCTGGCCGGCACCTGCTCGGCGCCGGGCAGGGCGGTGAGGGTTTTCATGCTGCGCAGGTTGTCGGGCAGTTGGCCGTGGCTGCCGGGCTTTTGCAGGGCGTAGAACTCGACGCCTTGGGGCGCGTACTGCTCGATCAGCTCGCCCAGGTGCTGCTGGTTGCCGACGTTGCACGGGCAAGCCGGGTCCCAGAAGTGCACCAGGCGAATCGGGCCGGGGCCGGCAAGGTCGGCGGGTAGCTTCAACGGGTCGCCGGAAAACACCGCCGTGTGCTCGCTGAAGGCGCGCAGGTAGCGGCCCTGGAACCAGTCATACGCTGCCCATAGCACGCCGGCGCAGATAACCAGGATCAGGCTGGCGAACAAGGCGGTGCGGTAGGGCTGTCGCATTCAGTTGTATCCTCGAAGGTCGCGTAGCTTGCCATGCTTGTCCTGACAGATGAATATCGCAGCTCGATATTCATCTTTGCCGCAAGTCTGGAAGCCTTTATGCCCGTTACCTTTGACCCTGATCATCTGCGCGAAAGCTTGCGGCCCCTGGTGGATGCGCAACCGCTTTCAGCCGAGGCGCGGGTCTACCAGCGTTTTTACGGTCTGGACCAGGCCGTGAGCCGTCTGGGGCGTTTCGAAGTGGAGGGTTTTGAGGTGGTGGCGCAGGTGTGGTGGCCGCCCACGCCGGTGGCGACGATGTTCATGTTCCACGGTTTCTACGACCACATGGGGCTGTACCGCCATGTGGTGAAGTGGGCGCTGGAGCAGGGTTTCGTGGTGATCGCCTGCGATTTACCGGGGCACGGCCTGTCCAGTGGCGTGCGTGCCAGCATCGATGATTTTGCGGTGTATCAACAGGTGGTGAATGCGCTGTTCACCCAGGCGCAAGCGCTGCAACTGCCGCAACCCTGGCACCTGTTCGGGCAAAGCACCGGCGGCGCGGTGGTGGTGGATCACCTGCTCAACCATGGCGCCGACAGCCCGGCCCAGGGCAAGACTTTCCTACTGTCACCCCTGGTGCGGCCGCGTGCCTGGGGGTGGTCGCAGGTCAGCTATTACCTGCTGCGCCCGTTCGTCAAAGGCATTGCGCGGCGATTCAGCGAGAACACCCACGATCCGGCGTTCAAGCCGTTCCTGGAAGCCGACCCGCTGCAGCCGCGCCAACTGCCGACCGCCTGGGTCGGCGCCTTGGCGCGCTGGATCAAACGCATCGAAGCCGCACCGCGTAGCCCACGTCGGCCGGTGATTGTGCAGGGTGAGGAAGATATGACGGTGGACTGGCAGCACAACCTGCAGGTGCTACGGAGCAAGTTCGACCAGCCCGAGGTGTTGATGCTGCCGCGTGGCAGGCATCACCTGGCCAATGAGATTCCAGAGATTCGCCAGCAATACTTCAGCTATCTCACCCACCACCTGACCTGACTCACCCCACTGTAGGAGCAGGCAAGCCAGCGCCTACAAGGGGTCAGGGGGCGAGGCTTGAGGTGCTTTGGCCGACAGCCAGCCCGGCACGAATAGCGGCAAGGGCCGCCTGGTAATACGCCTTGCCCTCCGGCGACTCGGCAAACGTCGCGAATTCTTCCAGCTCCGGGTCGGACAAATCCCGATAGACGTACAGCAGCGTGTTGTTCAGATCTTTGTCGATCTGCTGCATCAACCGCTCACGCTGGCCGTTCAACATGCCTTGGGCCTGCCCGCCGCCCAACAGGCCGGGAATCATCTGGCTCAGACTATCGGCCGCCACACCAGCAATCGCCAGGCTGACTTCCGCGCCGGCTTCACGGGCCGGCAGGGCCTGGGCCAGGTGGCCGATGATCAGGCTGCGAGTCGCGTCGGCTTCGATTTTCGGCAGGCCTTGGGCGTTTTTCGCCAATTGATCACGGCGCGTGGCGAGCAACTCGGCGGCGACGATCTTGCGGCCCAGGGGCGATTGGAAAAACGCCAGGGCCGGCTTAGGGTCCGCCAGGTTTTTGCGCAACTGTGCTTCGGCACGCTGGTCCACCGCCTTGGCGGCAAAGCGTTTATTGCTGTTGTCCACCAGCGCCTGGTACACCGCCGGCGGCAGGCTGTTGCGGTAGCGCTGCTGGGCGGCGCTGAGGGCGTCATTGAAATGCGCACGTTGTTCGGCCCAGCCGGCGACCTTGTACAACTGGTCATGGCCGTCTGCCCAGGCGGGCAAAACGCAGAACATCAGCAAGGAAAAAAACAAACGACGCATATGGACTCCTGTCAGTCGGCCACTATTGTCCGTGTCGGGCGTAGGATTTGTCGAGAAGTCCTATCAGTCACCTGACTAAAGTGCAGTCAGACGCTCGGTGGCTCTGTCGGATTCACAGGCGTATGGATACTATGCGCGCCATGCAAATACCCCTCGATCACCCCTTGCTGCAACGTATTGTCGACGACCTGGCCGAAAAGGGCTGGTCCCGGCAGGACGGCTTCCTGCCCCAGGCTCTGACCCTGGAACTGGCGGCTGAGTGCCGTAAACGTGCGGCCGAGGGTGAGCTGGCTCCGGCGGCGGTAGGGCGTGGCCCGGCCCAGGAGATTCGCGAAGGCATTCGCGGTGACCATATCCAGTGGCTGGAGGACGGTGACGCGGCGATCTGCGACACCTACATGGCGCTGATGGACAGCCTGCGTTTGGCGATGAACCGTGGCCTGTTCCTCGGCCTGGAAGATTTCGAGAGCCATTTCGCCATGTACCCGCCGGGGGCGTTCTACCTCAAGCACCTGGACCGTTTTCGCGACGATGACCGGCGCATGGTCTCGGCAGTGATCTACTTGAACGATGCCTGGCTGCCCGAGCATGGTGGCCAGTTGCGCATGTACCTCAAGGACGGCGTCGAATACGATGTGGTGCCCACCGGCGGTTGCCTGGTGGTGTTCCTGTCGGGCGAAGTGCCCCATGAAGTTCTACCCGCCACGCGCGAACGCCTGTCCCTCACTGGTTGGTTTCGTCGGCGGGGTAACGAGCCGTTTTAAGTATGCAAAAGATTCTGATCAGCCGCTGCCTGCTGGGGCACAAGGTGCGCTACGACGGTGGGGCCAGCGGGCCGTTCGACCAGTTGGCGGTGTGGCAGGCCGAAGGCCGTGTGGTTGCCATCTGCCCGGAAGTGTCGGGTGGTTTGCCGACGCCTCGCCCCGCTGCCGAAATTCCAGGCGGGCAAGGCGTGGATGTCTGGGAGGGTCGCGCCCAGGTACTCACCGCCGAGGGCGAAGATTTCAGCGCGGCGTTCCTTGAGGGGGCGCGCCAGGCCCTGGCGCTGGTGCAGCGCCATAACATCCGCATCGCCGTGCTCAAGGCCAATAGCCCGTCGTGCGGCAATCTGCTGACTTACGACGGCACCTTCAGTGGCGTGAAGGTGAGTGGCGAAGGTGTGACGGCTGCGTTGCTCAAGCAGCATGGGGTGTTGGTGTTCAGTGAGCTGGAACTGGCACAAGCCGCGCAGGCATTGCAGGCCTGCGGTTATTGAGTCTGGGCCGCCGGACGGTTGGGGTAATCTACAAGCCACTTCTGCAACAGCTCCCTGAATCGATCGTCGGATTTGAGTCGTTGCAGTGCGTTGTTCAGGCTTAACTTGAATGCCGGGTTGCCCTTTTGGAACGGCATCGCATAAAGGGTCGACGGGCCTGTCATGCGCCCACGGGATTCGCCGTAAGGCTCACTGAAATCGAACCGATCCTGCAATTTGGGAGTCACAGCGATATAGTTCATCGCTACGTCGTACTTGCCGCTTTCCACTCCTGGCAGCAGGTCATTCGCATCGGTGGTAATGAACGATGCGCGTACGTCCATCTCCTTGGCCAGTTGCTCGCCGAGTTCTACTTCCAAACCGGTGAGTTTGTTTCCTTCCTTGAAACTGTATGGCGGGTTGTCGGCCACTAGTGCAATGCGCAGTTCGCCTCGATCGTATACATCATCGAGCAGTTCGGCATGCGCCAAGGGACTTAGAAGGGGAAGCAGCAGTAACAGGCCAGGCGAAAAGCGCATGGTCACTCCTAGAGATTTTTAATGTGCGAGGCGCCGTTCAGCATCGCTTTGCTATGGTGTTGAGTGCCTTGGACAGCAATTTGTCGCGAAGTTGTCATAACCCTACAGATTTCATAGAAAAACTGGAGAAGCGAATGAAAGCCCTTTTGTCCCGTGCCACCCTGGCCTCCCTGCTGCTGGGTGCTTCGATGTTGGCCACTGCTGCGGACGGTATCCCGCGCAGCGCTCCACCTGCAGATGCCAAAGTATTCATCGTCTCGCCTAAAGACGGCGCGACGGTCGATAAAACCTTCACCGTCAAATTCGGCATGGAAGGCCTGAAACTGGCCCCGGCCACCAGCCAGGATCCAGGCACCGGTCACCACCACCTGCTGATCGACCAGAAAGAACTGCCTGACGCCAGCGTGCCGATCCCGGCCACCGACACCGTGATCCACTACGGCAAGGCCCAGACCGAAACCGAACTGACCCTCACCCCAGGCAAGCACACCTTGCAACTGGTGGCCGGCGACAAGCTGCACATGCAGTTCAACCCGACTGTAGCCTCGAAAGTGATCACGGTTAACGTCAAATAAGATTTGTTCAGATGTAAAAAAGGGAGCCCGAGGGGCTCCCTTTTTCGTGGTGCAGTGGAAGCCTTAGAACAACACGCGGCTACGAATCGTACCGTTGATGTGCTGCAGCTTCTCTTGCGCCAGGTCCGAGTACTCGGCGTCGACGTCGATCACGACGTAGCCGACCTTCTCGTTGGTCTGCAGGAACTGACCGGAGATGTTGATGCCGTTTTCCGCGAAAACCTTGTTGATCTCCATCATCACGCCAGGGATGTTCTGGTGGATGTGCAGCAGACGGTGCTTGCCAGGGTGAGCCGGCAGGGCCACTTCCGGGAAGTTTACGGACGACACCGACGTACCGTTGTCGCTGTACTTGACCAGCTTCTCCGACACTTCCAGGCCAATGTTGGCCTGCGCTTCAGCGGTGGAACCGCCGATGTGCGGGGTCAGGATCACGTTGTCCAGGCCACGCAGCGGGCTTTCGAAGATGTCGTCGTTGGAGCGCGGCTCCACCGGGAACACGTCGATGGCGGCGCCGATCAGGTGCTTGTCCTTGATCGCGTCGGCCAGGGCGTCCAGCTCGACCACGGTGCCACGGGCAGCGTTGATCAGGATGCCGCCTTTCTTGATGGCGCGGATTTCCTTCTCGCCGATCATCCACTGGGTCTCAGCGGTTTCCGGAACGTGCAGGGTCACGATGTCGGACATGCCCAACAGCTCGGTCAGGCTGGCCACTTGCGTGGCGTTGCCCAATGGCAGCTTGGTCAGGGTGTCGTAGAAAAACACCTGCATACCGAGGCCTTCAGCCAGGACCGACAACTGAGTGCCGATCGAGCCGTAACCGACGATACCCAGCTTCTTGCCGCGGATTTCGAAGGAATTGGCTGCGCTCTTGATCCAGCCGCCACGGTGGCAGGAAGCGTTCTTCTCAGGAATGCCGCGCAACAACAGGATGGCCTCGGCCAGCACCAGCTCCGCAACGGAGCGGGTGTTGGAGTACGGTGCGTTGAACACCGCAATGCCGCGCTCGCGCGCTGCGTTGAGGTCGACCTGGTTGGTGCCGATGCAGAAACAGCCGACCGCCACGAGTTTCTTGGCGTGATCGAAGATCTCTTCGGTCAGCTGAGTGCGGGAGCGAATGCCGATGAAGTGCGCGTCGGCGATCTTTTCCTTGAGTTGGGCTTCCGGCAGAGAACTGGTGATGTACTCAATGCTGGTGTACCCGGCGGCTTTCAGAACGTCGACAGCCGATGGGTGGACGCCTTCCAGAAGAAGGAACTTGATCTTGCTCTTATCGAGAGAAGTCTTGCTCATCTGCGTAAACCTGTATCCCGGAGAAAAATGGCAGGGAATCGAGCAGCACAAGCTGACCCGGACGGCAGGAAAGCCGTCACCGCAGAAACGCCCTTGGGCTCTGTCCTGCGGGGGCGGTATGCTAGCATACGCGCCCCGCTAAACACCTATTCCTGCGACGTGAAGCGTTCTCAGGATGACCATGAATTGTTCGAGAGTTCTGTCGATGACCCATCCTGCCCTGATTGATGAGCTAAAGACCCTGGTTGAGCCCGGCAAAGTGCTGACCGATGCAGACTCCCTGGAGGCTTACGGCAAGGATTGGACCAAGCACTTCGCACCCGCGCCGACCGCCATCGTCTTCCCCAAGACCACTGAGCAGGTCCAGGCTATTGTGCGCTGGGCCAATACCCACAAGGTGGCGCTGGTGCCATCGGGCGGACGTACTGGCTTGTCGGCCGCTGCCGTGGCGGCGAATGGCGAAGTGGTGGTGTCGTTCGACTATATGAACCAGATCCTCGACGTGAACCTCACCGACCGCACCGCCGTGTGCCAGCCGGGCGTGGTCACCAAGCAATTGCAGAACGTCGCTGAAGAAAAGGGCCTGTACTACCCGGTGGACTTCGCATCGTCGGGTTCCAGCCAGATTGGCGGCAATATCGGCACCAATGCCGGCGGGATCAAGGTGATTCGTTACGGCATGACCCGCAACTGGGTGGCCGGCATGAAGGTTGTCACCGGCAAGGGCGACGTACTTGAGCTGAACCGCGACCTGATCAAGAACGCCACCGGCTACGACATGCGCCAGCTGTTCATCGGCGCCGAGGGCACTTTGGGTTTTGTGGTCGAAGCCACCATGCGCCTGGACCGTGCGCCGAAAAACCTCACCGCGATGGTGCTGGGCACCACCGACTTTGATTCGATCATGCCGGTATTGCACGCGTTCCAAAGCAAGCTGGACCTGACCGCCTTCGAATTCTTCTCCGACAAGGCCCTGGCCAAGGTCATGGGCCGTGGCGACGTGCCGGCGCCGTTCGAAACCGAGTGCCCGTTCTACGCGCTACTGGAATTCGAAGCCACCACCGAAGAAGTCGCCAACCACGCGCTGGAAACCTTTGAGCATTGCGTCGAGCAGGGCTGGGTGCTGGACGGCGTGATGAGCCAGAGCGAAACCCAACTGCACAACCTGTGGAAACTGCGCGAGTACATCTCCGAAACCATTTCCCACTGGACCCCGTACAAGAACGATATCTCGGTAACTGTCTCCAAAGTACCGGCGTTCTTGAAGGAAATCGACGCGATTGTCGGCGAACACTACCCAGATTTTGAAATCGTCTGGTTCGGCCACATCGGCGACGGCAACCTGCACCTGAACATCCTCAAGCCAGAAAACCTGAGCAAGGACGAGTTCTTCGCCAAGTGCGCCACTGTGAACAAGTGGGTGTTTGAAACCGTCGAGAAGTACAACGGTTCGATCTCCGCCGAACACGGCGTGGGCATGACCAAGCGTGACTACCTGACCTACAGCCGCTCGCCGGTTGAAATCGAATACATGAAGGCCGTCAAAGCCGTGTTCGACCCGAACGGGATCATGAACCCTGGCAAGATCTTCGCTGTTTAATCGCCCTGAAGGAGTCGTTCCATGAGCTACCAGCACAAGTATGTCGACGGCACCAACATCCACTTTCCGCTCGGCAAAGTGGTATGTATCGGGCGTAACTATGCCGAACATGCCAAGGAACTGGACAACCCGGTGCCCACCGAGCCGCTGCTGTTCATCAAACCGGGCAGCTGCGTGGTGCCGCTGGAAGGCGGTTTCAGCATCCCGACCGAACGCGGCTCGGTGCACTACGAGGCGGAAATCGCGGTATTGATCGGCAAACCCTTGTCGACCAAGCCCAGCCGTGAAGAAGTGTTGGATGCGATTTCCGGCTTCGCCCCGGCCCTGGACCTGACCCTGCGCGACAAACAGGCCGAGCTGAAAGCCAAGGGCCTGCCGTGGGAAATCGCCAAGTCCTTCGATGGTGCGGCGGTAATCGCGCCGTTCGTGGTGGGCAGCACCTTCCCAGACGTGACCGACATCGGCATCCGCCTGAGCATCAATGGCGAAGTGCGCCAGGATGGCAACAGCGCGCAGATGCTCAACCCGATCATTCCGATGATCCAGCACATGGCCGGTTGCTTCTCGCTGCAAGCGGGCGATGTGATCCTCACCGGCACCCCGGCCGGCGTGGGCCCGCTGAATGTGGGCGATGAGCTGGTGTTGGAGTTGTCGGGTGTGAGCCGCTTCGAAAGCAGCGTTCGCTGAACCCGCTCTTGTAGGAGCCGGCTTGCCGGCGATGGGGTCAGTGCGGTGCAACTGGCACACCCCGTCGATCCCATCGCCGGCAAGCCGGCTTCTACAGTTCAGTCGCTTTTTGCATTTTTTTCACACGCCATCCGGATAATCCTCAGCCTCTTGCGCGCGGGCCTGTGGTTCCTGTGCTATCACCTAACGCTGACTTTCCGGAAAAAGCGCTCAATGGCCGTGTCCTTGCCCTCCGCTACACCCAAGCCGCGTTCTCGGTTTGCCTTGCGCTGGTATTCCTGGCTGTTGCTGGTGGGAGTGATTTCCTACGGCCTTGCCTGGATCATGCACTGGGATGATCGGGGTGTCCTGTGGGTGTTGGAGCGTTTTGAATCGCCCGCTGAACGCCAGGAAAGCGTCTGGCTGCCGGACTACCATGTCGTGATCGACGGCAAGCTTTTGCCGGGCATGGAGAAGGACGAAGCGTCCGACGTCTCCTACAACCCTCAGACCAAAACCCTGTTTTCCGTGATGGGCAAGAACCCGTTCCTCGCTGAGTTGAGCCTGCAAGGCGATGTGCTGCGCAAGATGCCGCTCAACGGCTGGGATAACCCGGAAGGCGTGACAGTGATGGAAAACGGCCTGATCGCCGTGGTCGATGAGCGCCAGCACACACTGACCATCGTCAAGGTCGACGCCACCACCGCGGCGTTGAACAAGGCCGACTTCCCGAGTTATGACCTGGGCCCGTCCAAAGACCAGAACAAAGCCTTTGAAGCCATCACCTGGGACAAGCGCAACCAGCAACTGGTGCTGGGCGAGGAGCGCCCGCCGGCGCTGTTCACCTGGAAAAGCGACGGCGGCCCGACCCTGTCCGGCGATAAGCAAAAGCTGACCAGCAAAGAATTGGACATGCGTAACCTCTCGGCCCTGGCCGTCGACCCGCGCACCGGGCATCTGCTGGTGCTGTCGGCCGACTCTCACCTGCTGCTGGAGTTGGACGAGAAGGGTGAGCAAGTCAGCTTCATGACCCTGCTCGGCGGTTTCAACGGTCTCAAAAACACCATTCCACGGGCGGAAGGCGTGACCATGGATGAGAACGGCACGCTGTACATTGTCAGTGAGCCAAACCTGTTCTATCGTTTCGAAAAGCAGAAATAGCACACCGATTACGTCGGATATGTCTCTATGAGCGGCATTCGCCAGACATCAGGGCGCGTTTAAGTTTAAATTCAGACAGGCGTGATATTCATTCGCCACTTTTGATTTTGAGCCCGCCCGATGCGACGACTAGCCAGCCCCAAACCCCTTCTCATCATGCTTGCGCTGATCGCCTTGGTCAGCGCCGGGGCCGTTGCGCAACATTTCCGCCTGTTCGAGCGCGCCTGGTTCAACTGGCAGGCGTGGCGCCAGCCGACGGATGAACGCTCCATTGGCCTGGCGGACTACCGTGTGACCCTGGAAGCCCAAGTGATCGAGGGGTTGGACGACGATGTGTCGGCCTTGACCTTCGATCCTGTGCGCAAAAGCCTGTTTACCGTCACCAATAAAAACGCCGAACTGATCGAGCTGTCCCTTGAGGGCAAGATCCTTCGGCGGATTCCCTTGATAGGGTTTGGCGATGCCGAGGCGGTGGAATTCATCAGCGACAACATTTACGTGATCAGCGATGAGCGCCAGCAGCGGCTGATCAAAGTGCATGTGGACGACGACACCCAATTCCTCGACGCCGCCGATGCGGAGCAGATGACCCTGGGTCTGCACGTTGGCGGCAACAAGGGCTTTGAAGGCCTGGCCTATGACTCGGTGGGTAAGCGCCTGTTCGTGGCCAAGGAGCGCGATCCGATGCTGATCTACGAGGTCCACGGTTTTCCCCACTTCAAGCCGGAAAAGACCTATTCGGTGCACGTGATCAACAACCCCAAGCGTGATGCCGGATTGTTTGTGCGTGACCTGTCGAGCCTGCAATACGACGAGCGCAGCGGCCATTTACTGGCGCTGTCGGATGAGTCGTTCCTGGTGCTGGAACTGGATATCGACGGTCGCCCGCTGAGCAGTCTGTCACTGCTGAACGGGCGCCATGGCCTGAAAAAGCGGGTGCCTCAGGCCGAAGGGATCGCCATGGATGACGAGGGCGCGTTGTACCTCGTCAGCGAGCCGAACCTGTTCTACGTCTTCAAGAAAACCAATCCCTGAATGCCCCTTGCCGGCGATGGCGATGTTAAAGACGCCATCGCCGGCAAGCCGGCTCCTACAGGGAAGGGTGTCAGGCCTTGAGGGTTTTGACGCCTTCGGCGGTGCCCAGCAGCAGTACATCGGCTGGACGCGCGGCGAACAGACCGTTGGTGACCACGCCGACGATCGCGTTGATCTGAGTTTCCAGCTCCACCGGATTAGTGATCTGCATGTTGAACACGTCGAGGATGATGTTGCCGTTGTCGGTCAATACGCCTTCGCGGTACACCGGGTCGCCGCCCAGTTTTACCAGCTCTCGGGCCACGTGACTGCGGGCCATAGGGATCACTTCCACCGGCAGCGGGAACGCGCCGAGTACGGGCACCAACTTGCTGGCGTCGGCGATGCAGATAAAGGTCTTGGCCACGGCCGCGACAATTTTCTCGCGGGTCAGGGCTGCGCCGCCGCCTTTGATCAGGTTCAGGTGCTCGTCGCTTTCATCGGCGCCGTCGACGTAGAACTCCAGGTCGCTCACGGTGTTGAGCTCGTACACCGGAATACCATGGCCTTTCAGGCGCGCGGCAGTGGCTTCGGAGCTGGCCACGGCGCCGTCGAATGCACCCTTGTGTTGGGCCAGTGCGTCGATGAAGCAGTTGGCGGTGGAGCCGGTGCCGACACCGACGATGCTCTTGTCGTCGAGTTTAGGAAGGATTAAATCGACGGCGGCCTGGGCCACTGCCTGTTTGAGTTGATCCTGGGTCATGCGGGCTCCGGAACGGGCGGGGAGTTATCGAGGGGCGCGAGTATAACCCAACAAAACCTCTGGATTCGTGTGGTCGCCCGGCCAAACGCTGGGTTAGACTCCTTGGCCCTGCCCAACCTGCTCAGTGATTCCCGCCGATGCTTGAACAGTACGTCAAAAAGATCCTCACCTCGCGCGTCTACGACGTTGCCGTAGAAACCCCGTTGCAGACCGCCCGCCAGCTCTCGGAGCGGCTTGGCAACAAGGTCTGGCTCAAGCGTGAAGACTTGCAGCCGGTGTTCTCGTTCAAGATTCGCGGCGCGTACAACAAGCTGACCCAACTGACGGCTGAGGAACGCGCACGCGGCGTGGTCACGGCGTCGGCCGGCAACCATGCCCAGGGCCTGGCCCTGGCGGCCAAGGTGCTCGGGGTGAAAGCTACTATCGTGATGCCCAAGACCACCCCGGAAATCAAGGTCGAAGGCGTACGCTCGCGTGGCGGCAAAGTGGTGCTGCATGGCGATTCCTTCCCGGAAGCCCTGGCCTACTCGCTAAAACTGGTCGACGAAAAAGGCTACGTCTACATCCATCCTTATGATGATCCGCACACCATTGCCGGGCAGGGCACCGTGGCGATGGAGATCCTGCGCCAGCATCCGGGGCCTCTGGACGCGATTTTCGTCCCGGTGGGCGGCGGCGGGCTGATTGCCGGAATTGCGGCATACGTGAAATACCTGCGCCCGGACATCAAGGTCATCGGTGTCGAGCCGGACGACTCCAATTGCCTGCAAGCCGCCCTGGCCGCGGGCGAGCGCGTGGTGTTGCCAACCGTTGGTATCTTCGCCGATGGCGTGGCGGTAGCGCAGATCGGCCAGCACACGTTTGATATCTGCAAAGACTATGTAGACGAAGTGATCACCGTGAGCACTGATGAAATCTGTGCGGCGATCAAGGACATCTACGACGACACCCGTTCCATCACCGAGCCGGCAGGGGCATTGGGTGTGGCCGGGATCAAGAAGTACGTCGAGACCCGTGGCGTCACCGGGCAGACCCTGGTTGCCATCGATTCCGGCGCCAACGTCAACTTCGACCGCCTGCGCCATGTAGCCGAGCGCGCTGAGTTGGGTGAGGGCCGCGAAGCCATCATCGCCGTGACCATCCCCGAGAAACCCGGCAGCTTCAAGGCGTTCTGCGAGGCCGTGGGCAAGCGCCAGATCACAGAATTCAACTACCGCTTCCACTCCGGCAGCGAGGCGCACATCTTTGTCGGCGTGCAGACCCACCCGGAAAACGACCCGCGCAGTGCGCTGATCGCCAGCCTGACAGGCCATGGTTTTCCGGTGCTGGACCTGACCGAGAACGAACTGGCCAAGTTGCACATCCGCCATATGGTCGGCGGCCATGCGGCTCACGTCAGCAATGAAGTGGTGTTTCGCTTCGAATTCCCGGAGCGTCCGGGGGCCTTGTTCAACTTTCTTAACAAATTGGGCGGGCGCTGGAACATCTCGATGTTCCACTATCGCAACCACGGCGCAGCCGACGGTCGTGTGGTCGCCGGCCTGCAAGTGCCGGCGAACGAGCGTCACCTGGTACCGGCAGCCCTGGAGGCCATCGGCTACCCGTACTGGGATGAAAGCGATAACCCGGCCTACAAACTGTTCCTCGGTTGAGCGACTACGCTGATGGGGGCGGCCTTTAAGGAAGACGAGACATGGAAACCCTGATCACCCTGAAAGTTATCCACATCGCGGCCACGGTATTGCTGCTGCTTAGCGGCCTGGGCCTGGCGATACTGGCCTGGCGCAAACGCAGCGCGGGTCCGGCGGTGACCGTGCAGCGCCCGTGGGCGTTCGTCTGGTTGTTGATGGGCGTGTGTGTGGTCAGCATGCCGTTTACCGGTTGGTGGCTGGTGCACCTGGTCGGCTGGCCGCTGGGGCAGACTTGGATCCTGGGTTCCAGCCTCCTCTATACCGTGGCGGCGCTGGCCTGGTTCTGGCTGGTGGCGCGGCTCAATCGCCTGCGCAAGGGCGAGGGCGGTAGCCTGAACTTCACGTTGGTGCTGGCGGTGGTCAGCCTGGTGGGGTTCGTGGCGATTGCCGGATTGATGGGTGCCAAGCCCGTGTAGGAGCGAGCTTGCTCGCGAAAAGCGCGAGGATACCGCGTTCATTCAGAATGCCCGCGTCATCATTGACGATTTTCGCGAGCAAGCTCGCTCCTACAGGTGAAACCCATCAGCTTCGCAGCGTAATCACCGGCCAGCCACGTCTCTCAGCTTCAGCCCGCAAATTCGGGTCCGGATCCACTGCCACCGGGTGAGTCACCTGCTCCAATAGCGGCAGGTCATTCATCGAGTCGCTATAGAAGTAGCTGTCTTCCAGGCTATACCCGGTCTCTTCCAGCCAACGATTCAAACGCGTCACCTTGCCCTCGCGAAAGCACGGAATATCAGTGCTGCGTCCGGTGTAGCGGCCGTTTTCCATCTCGCATTCGGTGGCGATCAGGGTGTCCACGCCCAGGCGTGCGGCAATCGGCGCGGTGACGAAACGGTTGGTGGCGGTGATGATCACCAGCTTGTCACCGGCGGCGCGGTGCTTGGCCAGCAATTCTGCGGCCAGGGGCAGCATCAGCGGTTCGATGCAGTCGCGCATGAAGTCGTTGTGCCACTCGTCCAGTTGGGCCATCTCGGTGCGGCCGAGGATTTCCAGGCTGAAGTTCAGGTAGGCGGCGTTGTCGAGCTTGCCGGCCAGGTAGTCCTGGTAGAACCCGTCGTTGCGTGCCTTGTAGGCGATCGGGTCAAGAATCCCGCGTTCACAGAGGTAATCGCCCCAGGCGTGATCGCTGTCACCGCCGAGGAGGGTGTTGTCCAAGTCGAATAAAGCCAGGCGCATTGCAGTTACTCGCTGAAATGTCTGTAAAAAGGCGTCCAGAATACGGTCTTTTCACAAGAGTGCACATAAGGTAAGAAGCCTCGTTGCCGCTTCATCAACCTTTGTGGAACAATGCGGCGACATGCGTTTGCGAGGTTGTTGCCGTGATCGACCCCGATGGTTTCCGTCCTAATGTCGGGATTATTCTTACGAATGATGCCGGACAGGTGCTATGGGCTCGCCGAATCAACCAAGATGCCTGGCAGTTTCCTCAAGGTGGAATCAACCCCGACGAAACCCCTGAAGACGCCTTGTACCGTGAGTTGAATGAAGAAGTCGGCCTTGAGCGCGAAGATGTACAAATTCTGGCGTGTACCCGTGGCTGGTTGCGCTATCGTTTGCCGCAACGCCTGGTGCGTACCCACAGCCAACCGCTGTGCATCGGCCAGAAGCAGAAGTGGTTTCTCCTGCGCCTGATCTCCAACGAGCAGCGGGTGCGGATGGATTTGACCGGTAAACCGGAGTTCGATGGTTGGCGCTGGGTCAGCTATTGGTACCCGTTGGGCCAGGTGGTGACATTCAAGCGCGAAGTTTATCGTCGCGCTCTCAAAGAGCTTGCCCCGCGCCTTTTAGCGCGCGACTGACGACGGAGTTCGACCCCGAGCCATGCTCAATACGCTGCGCAAGATCGTCCAGGAAGTTAACTCCGCCAAGGATCTCAAGGCGGCGTTGGGGATTATTGTGTTGCGCGTCAAGGAAGCCATGGGCAGCCAGGTCTGCTCGGTTTACCTGCTGGACCCCGAGACCAACCGTTTTGTGCTGATGGCCACCGAGGGCTTGAACAAGCGCTCGATCGGTAAGGTCAGCATGGCGCCCAATGAAGGTCTGGTGGGCCTGGTGGGGACGCGTGAAGAACCCCTGAACCTTGAAAACGCGGCCGATCACCCGCGTTATCGCTACTTTGCCGAAACCGGCGAAGAGCGTTACGCCTCGTTCCTAGGCGCACCGATCATTCACCACCGCCGCGTCGTCGGCGTGTTGGTCATCCAGCAAAAAGAACGCCGCCAGTTCGACGAAGGTGAAGAAGCCTTCCTCGTGACCATGAGCGCGCAGCTTGCTGGGGTTATCGCCCACGCCGAAGCCACCGGCTCGATTCGCGGCCTGGGGCGTGAGGGTAAGGGCATCCAGGAAGCCAAGTTCGTCGGCGTGCCGGGTTCACCGGGCGCTGCGGTCGGTACGGCGGTAGTCATGTTGCCGCCAGCGGACCTGGATGTGGTGCCGGACAAGACCGTCAACGACATCGACGCTGAAATCAAACTGTTCAAAACCGCCCTGGAAGGCGTGCGCGCCGACATGCGCAACTTGTCGAACAAGCTGGCCACCCAGCTGCGCCCCGAAGAGCGTGCGCTGTTCGACGTGTACCAGATGATGCTCGACGACGCGTCGTTGGGTAACGAAGTCAAGACGGTGATCAAGACCGGCCAGTGGGCCCAGGGCGCACTGCGCCAGGTGGTGACCGATCACGTCAACCGTTTCGAAATGATGGATGACGACTACCTGCGTGAGCGGGCCTCGGATGTGCGCGACCTCGGTCGCCGTCTGCTGGCGAAGCTGCAGGAAGACCGCACTACCAACCTGGTTTACCCCGACAACACCATCCTTATCAGTGAGGAACTGACCGCCACCATGCTCGGCGAAGTGCCCGAGGGCAAGTTGGTGGGCCTGGTCTCGGTACTCGGTTCGGGCAACTCCCACGTTGCGATCCTGGCGCGTGCCATGGGCATCCCGACGGTGATGGGCCTGGTCGACCTGCCGTATGCCAAGGTCGACGGCATCGGCATGATCGTCGATGGCCATCGCGGTGAAGTGTTCACCAACCCCAGCGAAGTGTTGCGCAAGCAATACGCCGAAGTGGTTGAGGAAGAGAAACAACTGGCGCTGGGCCTCGATTCATTGCGCGAACTGCCGTGCGTAACCACCGACGGCCATCGCGTGCCGCTGCTGGTCAACACCGGCCTGCTGGCCGACGTGGCCCGTGCGCAACAGCGCGGCGCTGAAGGCGTGGGGCTGTACCGCACCGAAGTGCCGTTCATGATCAACCAGCGTTTCCCGAGCGAGAAGGAGCAGCTGGCGATTTATCGCGAGCAACTGCAGGCCTTCCACCCGTTGCCGGTGACCATGCGCAGCCTGGATATCGGCGGCGACAAGTCACTGTCTTATTTCCCGATCAAGGAAGACAACCCCTTCCTGGGCTGGCGCGGCATTCGCGTAACCCTCGACCACCCTGAAATTTTCCTCGTACAGACCCGCGCCATGCTCAAGGCCAGCGAAGGCCTGAACAATCTGCGCATCCTGCTGCCGATGATCTCCGGCACCCACGAGCTGGAAGAGGCGCTGCACTTGATCCACCGCGCCTGGGGCGAAGTGCGCGACGAAGGTGCCGACGTACCGATGCCGCCGATTGGCGTGATGATCGAAATCCCGGCGGCGGTGTACCAGGCCAAGGAGCTGGCGCGCCAGGTGGACTTCCTCTCGGTAGGTTCCAACGACCTGACCCAATACCTGCTGGCCGTGGACCGTAACAACCCACGGGTGGCCGACCTTTACGACTACCTGCACCCGGCGGTTCTGCAAGCACTGCAACATGTGGTGCGCGACGCCCATGCCGAAGGCAAGCCGGTGAGCATCTGCGGCGAAATGGCCGGCGACCCGGCGGCGGCAGTGCTGTTGATGGCGATGGGTTTTGACAGCCTGTCGATGAACGCCACCAACTTGCCGAAAGTGAAGTGGATGTTGCGCCAGGTTGAGTTGAGCATGGCCAAGGACTTGCTGGCGGAGTTGATGACCATCGACAACCCGCAAGTTATCCACAGCTCGCTGCAGTTGGCCCTGAAAAACCTGGGGCTGACGCGGATGATCAACCCGGCTTCGGCGAAAACCCTTTAGACCGCCATCGCCGGCAAGCCGGCTCCTACAGGGGGATGTATTCCATTGTAGGAGCTGGCTTGCCAGCGATGGCGCCAGCCCAAACACCGCTAAATCCTGAGTTCTACCTCACCAAGCCGCCCACCATGCGGCCCAAAACTGCGCTCCACCATCTGCCGCGTCCCGTCGGCATTCACGATCAATGCCGTACTCGCCCGTGTCCCGTAGCTCGGGCTGGCAATAAACACGCTGGATAAAAGGCTTTCCGTTGCCAATCCCACCCCTGTATCTGGCAGGTCCGCAAACGGCGCCGTCTGCGGATCACTCAAAATCCCCAATAACGCGTCAGGCTGTGGGTCTACGAGTATTTCGCTCAACGCCGCCTTGGCCTTGAGCAATTTGGGCCACGGTGTATCCAACCCTGCGTTGGATAATCCATACACGCCGGACTTCAGCCGCGTCGGCTCCGTATGGTTGGCGTTGTAATGCCACAGCTCATCGCGCGTGCCTATCAGCAGGTTAAACCCGGCATATTCAATCGAGCGGCCGTTAACGTCGGCCAAATACTCTTCAATCGGCAGCGAGCCGCTGAGAAATCGCGCGACCAACTCGCCACGGGACTTACGGGCCGGAGGCTGGTGCGGGTCGCGGATATTGGTCAGCGCGCCAAAGCGGCCATCGGCATTGACCCCCAGCCAAGTACCGCCGGCTTCCTGGTCACGACCGGCGTAGACCTCGGGCGCATCCAGCCACTGGGCCAGCGGCAGGCTGGGGCGGGCGTAGAACTCGTCGCGGTTGGCCGCGACGATCAGTGGCTGGGCGTGGCCCGGCCGCCAGGCGAAAACAATCAGGCACATCAGGCGATCCCTTTTGTGTTTTTAGCCACTCTACCCACTCAAGCCGAGGCGTTCCATCGTATGCAGTTGGGTCGCATGCCTTCCATCCGTTAACATGCCGGACTTGGTTCGGGGGCTCCCATGGAATTTCTGCTGTATTTGCTGCTCGGTGCCTGTGCGGGTGTACTCGCCGGGCTGTTCGGCGTGGGCGGCGGGATCATCATCGTGCCGGTACTGGTGTTCAGCTTCACCTTGCAGGGATTCGACCCGCAGGTGCTGACCCACCTGGCCGTGGGCACCTCCCTGGCGACCATCATTTTTACCTCGGTGAATGCTGTGCGCGAGCATCATCGACGGGGCGCGGTGCGTTGGCCGATCTTTGTGTGGATGACCGTGGGCATCCTGATCGGCGCCGGTTTTGGCGCATTGACCGCCGAGGCGATTTCCGGCCCGCACCTGCAAAAGATCATCGGCGTATTTGCCTTGCTGGTGGCCGTTCAACTGGCACTGGAGGTGAAGCCCAAGGCCAGCCGGACGGTGCCGGGCAAGTTTGGCTTGACCGTCGCCGGTACGTTTATCGGCTGGGCCTCGGCGATTTTCGGGATTGGCGGCGGCTCGCTGACGGTGCCGTTCTTGACCTGGCGCAGCGTGCCTATGCAGCAGGCGGTGGCCACTTCATCGGCCTGCGGCCTGCCGATTGCGCTGGCCAGTGCATTAAGTTTCATGATTCTGGGCTGGCATGACCCGCTGTTGCCCGCTCATAGTCTAGGGTTCGTGTATTTGCCGGCGCTGCTGGGCATTGCCCTGACCAGCATGGTGTTTGCCCGCTTCGGCGCACGCTTGGCACATCGATTGTCGCCGCGTCTGCTCAAGCGCTTGTTCGCCGGGCTGTTGTTCTGTGTCGGTCTGAACTTTTTGCTTTAAAGAATTTGAATAATGCAGGCTTAATCGCGGCCCGGCATGGTCCCGGTCGCCATAACGAATGATTAACGAGGAGTCGCAATGCTGCCTTACCCGCAGATCGACCCGGTGGCCCTGGCCATCGGTCCGCTGAAAATCCACTGGTACGGGTTGATGTACCTGATCGGCATCGGCGGTGCCTGGTTTCTGGCCTCTCGACGCCTGAACCGGTTCGACCCGACCTGGACCAAGGAGAAACTCTCCGACCTGATTTTCTGGCTGTCGATGGGGGTGATTGTCGGCGGACGCCTGGGGTATGTGTTGTTCTACGATCTCTCCGCGTACATCGCCAACCCGACGCTGATCTTCGAGGTGTGGAAGGGCGGCATGGCGTTCCACGGCGGCTTTATCGGCGTGATGATCGCCGCCTGGTGGTTCGGCCGTCGCAACGGCAAATCGTTCTTCCAACTGATGGACTTCGTTGCGCCGATGGTACCGATCGGCTTGGGCGCCGGGCGTATCGGCAACTTTATCAACGCCGAACTGTGGGGCAAGCCGACCGACGTGCCGTGGGCCATGGTGTTCCCGCCGTTCAGTGACCCGGCGCAACTGCCGCGCCACCCGTCGCAGCTTTATCAGTTCGCATTGGAAGGCGTGGCGCTGTTCCTTATCCTGTACATCTTCTCGCGCAAACCGCGCCCCACCATGGCGGTGTCGGGCATGTTCGCGTTGTTCTACGGGATCTTCCGCTTCATCGTCGAGTTCGTGCGCGTGCCGGATGCACAGTTGGGCTATTTGGCGTTCGGTTGGGTGACCATGGGCCAGATCCTCAGCTTGCCGATGATCCTCGGCGGCCTGGGCTTGCTGTGGTGGGCGTACAATCGCCCGCAACCTTTGAAGAACACCGCGCTTTAAATTCGAATGCCGAGGCTGTTGCGCAGCCTCGGCTTCAACGATACGGGTAAAAAAATGAAGCAATATCTCGAACTGCTGAACGACGTCGTGACCAATGGATTGACCAAGGGCGATCGCACCGGCACCGGCACCAAGGCCGTGTTTGCCCGTCAGTATCGGCATAACTTGGCCGACGGCTTCCCGCTGCTGACCACCAAGAAGCTTCACTTCAAAAGCATCGCCAACGAATTGATCTGGATGTTGAGCGGCAACACCAATATCAAATGGCTCAACGAAAACGGCGTAAAGATCTGGGACGAATGGGCCACCGAAGACGGTGACCTGGGCCCGGTGTACGGCGAACAGTGGACCGCCTGGCCGACCAAGGACGGTGGCACGATCAACCAGATCGATTACATGGTCCACACGCTGAAGACCAACCCCAACAGCCGCCGCATCCTGTTCCACGGCTGGAACGTCGAGTACCTGCCCGACGAGACCCAGAGCCCGCAGGAAAACGCGCGCAACGGCAAGCAAGCCCTGCCGCCGTGCCACCTGCTGTACCAGGCGTTTGTGCACGACGGTCACCTGTCGATGCAGTTGTATATTCGCAGCTCCGACGTGTTCCTCGGCCTGCCGTACAACACCGCCGCGCTGGCCTTGCTCACCCATATGCTGGCCCAGCAGTGCGACCTGATCCCTCACGAGATCATCGTCACCACCGGCGACACCCATGCCTACAGCAACCACATGGAGCAGATCCAGACCCAGCTGGCGCGCACGCCGAAGAAGCTGCCGGAGCTGGTAATCAAGCGCAAGCCTGCGTCGATCTACGACTACAAGTTTGAAGACTTCGAAATCGTCGGTTACGACGCCGACCCAAGCATCAAGGCCGACGTCGCCATCTGATCAATGTGGGAGCGGCGGTGCGACGATTCGACTTGCCCGCTCCCACATTTAGCCGGTGTTCACTTGATTTAGTGGCCGTGGCTTCTGCCTACATGCGAGGGCTCAGCCTCGCTGGCTGCCACACTCCCGCTGACTTCCAGCCGCTGCAGAATCCCGCACTCGGGCCCGCCGCCACAGCGTTGGCGCAAGTCCAGCAATTGCTCTTGCAACGCCAACAGCCCATCGATCCGCGCCTTCACATGGTGGATGTGCTCGTCAATCAACGCATTCACGTTTTCGCACTGGTCCTGGGGGCTGTCGCGCAAGCCCAATAGGCTGCGGATTTCTTCCAAGGTCATGTCCAGGCTGCGGCAATTACGGATAAACACCAGTCGCTCGGTGTGCGCTTGGGTGTAAACGCGGTAATTGGCGTCGGTGCGCGCCGGGGGTGGCAGCAGGCCTTCCTTCTCGTAGTAACGGATGGTTTCCACCGGGCAGTCGGTCAGTTTGGCCAGTTCGCCGATCTTCATCGCAGCAATCTCCAAATGGGTGCTTGACCCTATAGTGGCTACAGGGTCTTTACTTGGCAACAGGCACCTTTACGGACGCGACAGAATGAGCGATTCCATCCACACCCCGCATAAACACGAGCATGATCACGACCACGATCATGCCCCGAAAAAACTCACGCCTGTACATGACCACGGCCACGGCGGCTCCTGCTGTTCCGGCACTCCAACTCCGGCGCTGGTGCAATTGAGCGAGGCGCCCACCGCCGGCTCGCGGCTGAGCACTTTCCGCATCGAAGCCATGGACTGCCCCACCGAGCAGACGCTGATCCAGAACAAACTGGGCAAGCTGGCCGGCGTGCAGCAGCTGGAGTTCAATCTGATCAACCGCATCCTCGGCGTCACTCACGACTTGCCGAGTACTGCACCGATCATCGAAGCGATCAAATCCCTGGGGATGCAGGCTGATCCGATCGAAGAGGGCACCCCGGCCGCAGAGCCACCGGCCAAGAAACATTGGTGGCCCCTGGCGTTGTCCGGCGTGGGTGCGTTGGGTGCCGAAGTGCTGCACTTCAGTGGCGTCGCGCCCACCTGGGTGATCGCATTGGTAGCGTTGGTGTCGATCCTCAGCGGCGGCCTCACCACGTACAAAAAGGGCTGGATTGCCCTGAAAAACCTCAACCTGAACATCAATGCGCTGATGAGCATCGCCGTCACCGGTGCGATCCTGATCGGCCAATGGCCGGAAGCCGCCATGGTGATGTTCCTGTTCACCGTGGCCGAGTTGATCGAAGCCAAGTCCCTGGACCGTGCGCGTAATGCAATCAGCGGCTTGATGCAGATGACGCCGGAGCAAGCCACGGTGCGGCAGGCTGATGGTTCCTGGGTTGAAAAAGAAGTCAAAAGCATTGAGTTGGGCGCAATCGTGCGGGTAAAACCTGGCGAGCGTATCGGCTTGGACGGGGAAGTCACCGCCGGCCAATCCACCATCGACCAAGCGCCGATCACCGGTGAAAGCCTGCCGATCGAAAAGACCGTGGGCGATAAGGTCTTCGCCGGCACCATCAACCAGGCCGGTTCCCTGGAATACAGAGTCACTGCAGCGGCCAACAACTCCACCTTGGCGCGCATCATTCACGCGGTGGAACAGGCCCAAGGCGCGCGCGCGCCGACCCAGCGCTTTGTCGACAGCTTCTCGAAAATCTACACCCCGGCGGTGTTTCTGTTCGCCCTCGGCGTGGCCATTATTCCGCCGCTGTTCATGGCCGGCGCCTGGTTCGACTGGATCTACCGCGCCCTGGTGCTGCTGGTGGTGGCGTGCCCGTGTGCGCTGGTGATTTCCACCCCGGTGACCATCGTCAGCGGCCTGGCGGCGGCGGCGCGTAAAGGCATCTTGATCAAGGGCGGCGTGTACTTGGAGGGTGGTTACAAGCTCGACTATGTGGCCCTCGACAAGACCGGCACCATCACCCACGGCAAGCCGGTGCAAACCGATTACCTGGCGCTGTTCCCCAATGTCGCAGACAGCGCGCCGGCTTTGGCTGCCAGTCTGGCCGGGCGTTCCGATCACCCGGTGTCGCTGGCGATTGCCAACGCGGCTGTGGATAAAAACCTGCCCACCCATGTTGTGGATAACTTCGAGGCCCTGGCCGGTCGGGGCGTGCGTGGCGACATCAACGGCGAAACCTACCACCTGGGCAACCACCGCCTGGTGGAAGACCTGGGCCTGTGCTCGCCGGAACTGGAAGAAAAACTCTTCGCCCTGGAAAAACAGGGCAAATCGGTGGTGCTGTTACTCGATAAGTCCGGCCCATTGGCACTGTTCGCTGTGGCCGACACGGTCAAGGACAGCAGCCGCGAAGCTATCCAACAACTGCACGAGCTGGGCATCAAGACCCTGATGCTCACCGGCGACAACACTCACACCGCTCAGGCGATTGCCGCCCAGGTGGGCATCGACCAGGCTCAGGGTGACCTGTTGCCGACGGACAAGCTGCAAGCCATCGAATCGCTCTACGGCCAAGGCCACCGCGTGGGTATGGTCGGTGACGGCATCAACGACGCCCCGGCGTTGGCCCGTGCCGAGATCGGTTTTGCCATGGCCGCAGCGGGCACCGATACCGCCATCGAAACCGCCGACGTGGCCTTGATGGACGATGATTTACGCAAGATTCCGGCATTCATTCGTCTGTCGCGGCAAACGTCGAGTATCCTCAAGCAGAACATCGCCCTGGCGTTGGTAATCAAGGCGATCTTCCTGGTGGTCACCTTCCTGGGCTTGGCCACCATGTGGATGGCGGTGTTCGCCGACATGGGCGTGGCCCTGCTGGTGGTGTTCAATGGCCTGCGCCTGTTGCGCAAATAAACGATGAGAGGGTGGTGTGCTGAGTGCCGAGTTAAAGGCGTTTTTCATGGTCGCCCGCCTGGGCAGCATTACCCAGGCGGCGAAAAAACTCGGCCTGAGCCAACCTACGGTCACCACCCAGATCCGTAACCTGGAAAGCCAGTACGGCGTCGAGCTGTTCTACCGCGGCGGCCGCCGCCTCACCGTCAGCGACGAGGGTGCGCGCTTGCTGCCGATGGTCAAGGCGCTGTTGCAGCAAGAAGCGGACATCGAGTTTTTCCTGCGCAACAGTGGCCAGGTCCAGGGCGCATTGAGGATTGCCGCCACGGCGCCTTACTACATCCTCGACCTGGTCAAAGCCTTCCGCGAGCGTCTGCCGCAAGTGGAAGTGTCGGTGGAAATCGGCAACTCCCAACAAGTGCTTGAAGCCTTGGACGACTACCGCGTCGACGTCGCCGCCTCCTCGCAACTGCTGGAGGACCCGCGCCTGATCCGCCGTGTGCTGGGCACCGACCCGCTGGTGCTGGCAGTGCATCGCAACCATCCGCTGGCCAAGTTGGATCATGTGCCGCTCTCGGCGTTGGCCGGGCACACATTGTTGATGCGCGAGGCGGGCTCAACCACGCGGAGCCTGACTGAGGAACTCTTGCAAAGCGCCAACGTGAGCTATGGCCCGTTGCTGGAGATTGGCAGCCGCGAGTCGATCCGTGAGGCGGTGTTGCGCAACATAGGCATCAGCATCATTGCGCGGCAGGAAGTGCCACACGACCCGCAACTGCGCGTGCTGACTATCGAGAATGCGCCGCAGATTCCGGAGTACCTGTACTGCCTCAAGGAGCGCAAAGGCGCACGATTGCCGGCGGCGTTCCTGGGGTTGGCGCAGGAAATGTCTCCACTCTAACGGTCGAGTAAGATCTCTGTGGTGAGCGGGCTTGCCCCGCGCGGGGCAAGCCCGCTCACCACAATGGTGTTCGCGTCCTACCCAAATCCACCAATACCACTATCGCCGGGTTTTGCCTTTCTGCCACATGAGGGACGCAATGCCTGCCTAGCATGGGCTTCATCAGTTCGATGAGGTGCCTTGCATGAACACAGCCCTGACCCAACCCGGCGCGCCGATGAAAGTGCGCGGTATCCAGAAACGCTTCGGCGCCTTCACCGCGCTGGACAACGTCTCCCTGGACGTCGCCGCCGGCGAACTGGTGTGCCTGCTGGGCCCGTCCGGTTGCGGCAAGACCACCTTGCTGCGTTGCATCGCTGGCCTGGAGCGCCAGGACAGCGGCGAACTGTACCTGGGCAGCCGTGATGTTTCCCTACTGCCGCCCCAGGCACGGGACTACGGCATTCTGTTCCAGTCCTACGCGCTTTTCCCCAACCTTACCGTCGAAGCGAACATCGGCTACGGTCTCACTGGCAGCGGTCGCGAGGAAGTGCGCAAGCGTGTCGGGCAGATGCTGGAATTGGTCGGCCTGGTCGGCAGCGAAAAGAAATACCCCGGCCAACTCTCCGGCGGACAGCAACAACGCGTCGCACTGGCCCGAGCCCTGGCGCCTGCACCTTCACTGTTGTTGCTGGACGAGCCAATGTCGGCCCTCGACGCCCGCGTCCGTGAGCATCTGTGCACCGAGTTGCGCCAACTGCAACGTCGCCTGGGCATCACCACGCTGATGGTCACCCACAACCAGGACGAAGCCATGCTGATGGCCGACCGCATCGCCGTGATGAACAACGGCAAGGTCGAGCAATACGCCACGCCCCAGGAGATCTACGACCGCCCGGCCACGCCGTTCGTGGCGGAGTTTGTCGGCCAGGGCAACTGGTTGCCGTTCAGTCGCAACAGTGCCAGTCACGCCCAGGTCGGTGGGATGAACATGCGCCTGGCCGACGATGCCGGTGTGGCCAAGTCAGGCCGCTTGTTCTGCCGCCCTGAGGCGATCAGCGTCAACCCGCCGGTGCATGAAGAAAACCTGTTTCCGGCCAAGGTCCGCGAGATCACTTTCCTCGGCAACCGTTGCCGCATGAGTTTCGAGCTGGAGCAACTGCCCGGTCATCCGCTGCTCGCTGAATTGGCCCCGGAAGCCATGCCGCGCCTGGGCGCCCAGGACATCTGGGTGGCCTTGCCGCCGCGCAGCCTGCAGGTGTTTGCCTGAGATGGCCGCTGTCATGACGCTGCCACGACCGGTGTCCCGCGCCGAAACCGGTGACCGAATTTTCATCGTCGGCGGCAAACTGCTGTGGCTGTTGCTGCTGGGCCTGGCTGTCTTGATGCCGCTGCTGGCGATCTTCTGGCGCGGTTTCAGTAGTGAAGCCGGGCAGGGCGGTGGTCTGGTGGCTGCACAGGAACTGATCACCAGCGCCAACTTCCACTGGCTGCTGGGCAATAGCCTGAAAGTTTCCCTCAGCGTGGCGGCTATCGTCGTACCGCTGGCCTACCTGTTTGCCTACGCCCTGCAACGCACGTTGATCCCCGGCAAGGCGATCTGGCGTGGCATGTCGTTGCTGCCGTTGATGGCGCCGTCGATGTTGCCGGGCATTGCGCTGGTCTACTTGTTCGGCAACCAGGGCATGCTGCGCGGGTTGCTCTCGGACAATATCTACGGCTTCTGGGGCATTGTGCTGGGTGAGGTGATCTACACCTTCCCACACGCTTTGATGATTTTGTTGTCGGCGCTGTCCCTGGCGGATGCGCGCCTGTTCGATGCAGCCTCCAGCATGGGCGCCAGCCCGGCGCGGGCGTTTCGCAGCATTACCTGGCCGGCCACGCGCCAGGCCGTGTTCGCCGCGTTCTGTCTGGTGTTCACCCTGACCATCACCGACTTCGGCGTGCCCGTGGTGGTTGGCGGCGATTATCAGGTGTTGGCGCTGGAAGCCTACAAGGCGGTGGTCGGCCAGCAACAGTTCGGTCGCGGCGCGCTGATCGGCATGGTGTTACTGCTACCGGCGCTGTTCAGCTTTGCTGTGGATGCCTGGCTGCGCCGCCGTCATGGCGATTCCATGAGCGGCCGTGCCCAAGTGTTTCAGCCAGCACCATCACGCATGAGGGACGGATGTTACCTGGCCATCGTGCTGCTGATCTGCGCCGTGTTACTGCTGGTGTTCGGCATGGCGGTGTATTCGTCGCTGGTGAAGTTCTGGCCGTACAACCTGTCGCTATCGCTCAACCACTACCAGTTCGAAGACACGGCTGGCGGTGGCTGGCTGGCCTATCGCAACAGCCTGACCATGGCGTTGTGCACCGCATTGATCGGCAGCGTGTTGATCTTCACCGGCGCGTACCTGATGGAAAAGACCAAGGGCCAGAAGGGGCTGAATCTGGCCCTGCGCATGCTCAGCTTTGTGCCGATGGCCGTTCCGGGCTTGGTGCTGGGCTTGGGCTACGTGTTCTTTTTCAACCTCAATGGAAACCCGCTGCATGTGTTCTACGGGACCATGACGTTGCTGGTGGTGTGCACCGTTGCTCACTATCTGACCACCGCGCAGATGACTGCCACCACGGCGCTGCGCCAACTGGACGCCGAGTTCGAAGCCGCCGCCTTGTCCCTCAAGGCACCGCTGTACCGGCATTACCTGAAAGTGACGGTGCCGATCTGCCTGCCGGCGTTGCTGGACATCGTGCGCTACCTGTTTGTGTCGGCAATGACCACGGTGTCAGCCGCGATTTTTCTCTACAGCCCCGACACCATCCTCGCCGCCGTCGCCGTGTTGAACATGGACGACGCCGGCAACGTGGGCGGCGCGGCGGCCATGTCGACCCTGATCCTGTTCACCTCAGCCGGCGTCTCGCTGTTGCTGGCGTGGGCCTCACGTGGCGCGTTGCGCCGCTCCCAAGCCTGGCGCCAGAGCGCACCCGGCCAATAAATATCCCTGAAGGAGGTGCTCCGTGTTCAAGCCCCTGGCGCTGGTCGCTGCCGTACTGACTGCATTCAGCCTGAATGCCTTCGCCAAGACCGAGTTGACCGTGTACACGGCCCTCGAAGCCGAGCAGTTGAAGACCTACAAAAAGGCCTTCGAACAGGCCAACCCTGATATCGAAATCAAATGGGTGCGCGACTCTACCGGCATCATCACCGCCAAGCTGCTGGCCGAGAAAGACCGCCCGCAAGCCGACGCAGTCTGGGGCCTGGCCGCTTCCAGCCTGGCGATCCTCGATCAGCAGGGCATGCTGGACAACTACGCGCCGAAGGACCTGGACAAGATCGGCAAGAACTATCGCGACGCCGCCAACCCGCCGGCCTGGGTCGGCATGGATGTGTGGGCCGCAACGATTTGCTTCAACACCGTCGAAGCCGAAAAGCAGGGCCTGACCAAGCCGGTGAGCTGGCAGGACCTGACCAAGCCTGAGTACAAGGGCAAGATCGTCATGCCCAACCCTGCCTCGTCCGGCACCGGTTTCCTGGACGTCAGCGCTTGGTTGCAGACCTACGGCGAGAAGCAAGGCTGGCAGTACATGGACGATCTGCACCAGAACATCGGCCAGTACGTTCACTCCGGCTCCAAGCCTTGCAAGCTCGCGGCTTCGGGTGAGTTCCCGATCGGTATTTCCTTCGAATACCCGGCCGTGCAGTTGAAACGCCAGGGCGCGCCGCTGGACATCATCTTGCCGAAAGAAGGCCTGGGCTGGGACATCGAAGCCACTGCCGTCATGAAAGGCACCCACAACGCCGACGCCGCGAAAAAGCTCGCGGATTTCTCCGCCAGCCCGGCTGCCATGGACCTGTACAAGGACAACTTCGCCGTCCTCGCTCAGCCTGGCATTGCCAAGCCGCAGACCGAATTGCCAGCCGACTATGAACAACGCCTGATCAAGAACGACTTCGCGTGGGCCTCGAAGAACCGTGACAGCATTTTGACCGAATGGCGCAAGCGCTATGACGGCAAGTCGGAAAAACAATAATTTTACCTCTACCTGTAGGAGCGAGCTTGCTCGCGAAGAACGAATAGGCGACGCGAGCAACCAGAAGCGCTGCGTCATCGTTGACGCTCTTCGCGAGCAAGCTCGCTCCTACAGAGGGCTGCGAAATCCATGACGAAGCACAGTGATCTACTGATTATCGGCGCCGGCATCCTCGGCCTGTCCCACGCCTTTGCCGCCGCCAAACGCGGGCTCAAGGTCAAGGTGTTCGAACGCAGCGCCACGCCACTGGGCGCCTCGGTGCGCAACTTCGGCCAGGCCCTGGTCACCGGGCAACCGCCGGGGCCGATGCTTGACCTGGCACGGCAAAGCCGTGACATTTGGGGCCATTGGGCGCAAGTCGCCGGGCTGCAACTCAAGCGCAACGGCGCGTACCTGTTTGCCCGCACCGAAGCGGAAGAACACTTGCTGGAAGCCTTCTGTGAGGGGCGTGCACAAGAGCACGGCTACAACGTCGAACTGCTGCAAGGCGCGGCGATGAAGGACCTGTATGGCGGCCAGTTCTGCCATCACCGCGCTGCGCTGCACGGCAAGGACGATCAGCAACTGTATTCCCGTGAAGCGATCCCAGCGCTGATCAACTACCTGGCGCAAGAGCTGAACGTGGAGTTTTATTTCTCAACCTTGGTGCGTGACGTTGAACCGGGCCAGTTGCACAGCACGGCAGGCAGCTTTCGCGGCGAGCAGATCATTGTGTGCTCCGGCCACGACTACCAGACCGTGCTGGCCGAAGCGATGGCCGAACTCAATCCGAGTATCTGCCGCCTGCAAATGTTACGTGCCCGGCCCGCCGTCAACCTGAACCTGCAACACGCGTTGCTCACCGGCTTGAGCTGCGTGCACTACGGCGCTTTCGCCGACCTGCCGGAAGCGGTGCCGGTGCAGGCGCAAATCCTGCGCGATGCTCCGCACCTGCACGAACACGGCATTCACCTGCTGATCAGCCCGACGCCCCATGGCGAATTGATCATCGGTGATTCCCATGACTACGGCAGCGACGCGTCGCCCTTCAACGCTGAGCAGGTGGATGACTGGATGATCGAACTGGCTGAGCAGACCTTGGGCTGCAAAATCCAGGTGGTGGAGCGTTGGCAGGGTGTGTACGGCTCGCGGGGGCCGGGGCCGTTTTCATTCCTGCGCGTGGCGCCGGGAGTGAGCGCCGCGTTGATGCACACGGGCGTGGGCATGAGCGTGGGGCCGGCGATGGCCGAGCGCAATATCAGTACCTTGTGGGGAGTTGCGTGATGAACCCGGAACAGATCATCGCCGAGGTCTTCGGCTTGTATGAGCAGCACGGCACGGCGGATTACATCGGCGAGCCGGTGTCGCAGATCGAGCACATGTCCCAGGCCGCGCAACTCGCCATGGCCGAAGGCTTTGATGATGAAGTGGTGCTGGCGGCGTTTTTCCACGACATCGGGCATCTCTGCGGCCAGGGCGAGGAAAACATGGGGGGTTATGGCGTGGTCAGCCATGAACGGCTGGGGGCCGACTATCTGCGTCGCGCAGGGTTCAGCGAGCGCATGGCCACGTTGGTGGAGTATCACGTGCAGGCCAAGCGCTACCTGACCTTCAGCCAGCCGGACTATTACGCGTGCCTGAGCGAAGCCAGCCGCCGCACCTTGGCGTATCAGGGTGGGGTGATGAGTGCCGAGGAGGCTCAGGCGTTTGCGCAGGGCCCGCTGTGCGCCGTGAGTTTGCGCATGCGTCATTGGGATGAGCAGGCCAAGCAGAGGCATGTGCCGGTACTTGACCTGCAGATACTCAAGGCAAAGGCTGCGCGGCTACTGGTTGCGTAGACAGGCCCTACACCCAACGCAGACTCGCCGTCTGGAGGCGGGGGCATCGCGTCATTAAGGTGTTTGCTTCTTACCTTAAGGAGCAACACGGATGCGTTACTTGAAAGCCACTGCCCAGGACATGAGTGGTAATGGCCGCGCCGATACGGTCATCCTGCATTTTTATGAGCATCAGGCAGGTTGCCCGGATGAACTGGTTCACGAGATCTTCGCGGTGGACATGAGTGCCGATGGCCGTGTCGATCTACAGTGGGCGGAGGACCTGAACCCCGTCAGCCGGCCACGTGTGCTGGATACAGAGCGGGTTGATAGTTTTGCCGACAGTTTCTTGAAACTGGGCTGGTTCAATCAGCGCAGCCATTGGCAGCGTACGTTGACGATGTACGTCGATCACTTCGGTAAAACCGGAATGCCCAACGCGATCAAGCTCGACTTCCATGAGCGCACGACGTCTAGGTGCAAGTCGTCGCTGGTTTACCAAGCGGCTGCTTATGACGGCGACAGTGATGGCGTGTTGGAGTCGTTCACCAATAGCGACATCGACCGCAATGGGGTAGTCGATAAAGCCGATAAAGAACTGATTCGCTCGCTATGTACGGCTTTCCTGGCGTTTGGGTGGTTTGTGCAGTAACTCGGTCAGGTCTCATCAAGCCGAGCGGCCAGGGCTTCGACCTGCTCCTGGCGCTCGGCCTGGCTGAGCCTGGCGTGAGGGTTGAGGGACGACCATTGCGGGTGGGCGCGGGCTTTGTGCAGCGCGTCCGGCAACTTGCCTTCGCGCCAGGTCTTGTCCTGGGGTGTATCGACCTTGATGCTGTGCATCGCCGCATGGCCGCGCAGGTTCAGGGCCTTGAGCAGCTGGCGCTGACGCAGGGCGAGCAGGCGCAGCACGCTGTCATCTACGGTCAGCTCGCGCTGGCCTTTGATTTTGCCCAGCAACCGGCTGCCATAGCTGCGCGCAGTCTGCAGGGCGCCACCGGCAATCGCGCCGGCCAGGGCGGCGGCGCCCAAGGTCAGGCCGCCGACTAGCAGGTCCACGCCCGCACCCGCTGCCGCGCCTGCGGCGATCCCGCCACCGACGCGCACGCCGAGTTGCTTGAGGGTTTCCGGATTGAACAGGTCATCGCCCCAGCGCCCGTTGAGCAAAGGCAAGTCGCTGGCGGCGGCGTCTTGTGGGCGGAAGCCAAATAATTTGAGCAGGGCTTCCACACATTTTTGTTCACGCTGGCGCACGGCTTTGCGCAGGTCGCTGATGGCTTGTTGCTCATCTTCAGTGACCACACTGCGGCGACAGGCGGCGCAGTCGATCAGCAGTTCGGCGATCAGTCGCGCAGCACTTTGCTGGCGGGCCTGGCGCTGGGCCACCTGGTCAAGAATCAAGCGCTCCAACTGTGGTCGCGCGCTTTCCAGTAGCAGGGCGAGGCTTTCGTACAAGCGCCGTTCGCCGTCTTCCGGCGGCGCTACGCTGTCAAATCGCACCAGCGCATGCAGGCCAAGGCGGGCCAGGGCTTCGCGCCAGTCTGGCTCGCGGTGGTCGCTGCTGCTGACGAAATTAAGCACGGGCAGCAACGGCTTGCCGCAACTGGCCAGCACTTGTAGCTCGTCGCGGTACTTGGCCAGCACCGGCTCGCGGGCGTCGATCACATACAAGCCGGCATCGGAGGCCAGCAGTTGGCGCAGCACCTTGGCTTCCTGTTCGAAACGCTGGCGGGCTTCGCTGCCTTCCAGGAAGCGCGTCAGGCGGGCCGGCCCATCGAGGCGTTCGCCGGGGCGATCCAGGCGTTCCAGGTAATCGAGCAGGGCGATGGCGTCTTCCAGGCCGGGTGTGTCGTACAGCTCCAGCAAGGCTTCGCCGTCCACCGACAAGCGCGCGCCTTCCACATGCCGTGTCGTGCTGGGGCGATGGGAGACTTCACCGAAGCCAACATCACGCGTGAGGGTGCGCAGCAACGAGGTCTTGCCGACATTGGTGTGGCCGACCACGGCGAGTTTCAGCGGTTTAGTCATGACCCGTCTCCAGCCAGTTCAACGGCGCGCAGTCGGCGAAAGGTAACTCCAGTTGCTGCAACGCGGCGTGCCAGTCGCCTAGGCGTTCGGCGTCCAGCGCCTGGCCGGGTGGCGCTTGCAGCAGCCACACGCGGGTGGCGGTGGCGCTGCGCGCGAGTTCGGCGATCAGCGCCAGGCTGCCGCGATCCGGCGAGCGCCGTGGGTCGCAGGCGACGGCCAGGCGTGCGGGCGGGAAGCGCGAGAGTTGCTCCAGCAGTTTGTGGCGTGATTCGCGGCTGTCGAGGATGCCGGCGTTCTTCACGCTGGCGGGCAGTTTGGGCGGCCAGGGATGTTGGTCGTCCAGTTCGATGGCAACCAGCAGGGCGCCGTCGCTTTCCAGTTCACTGACGCCGCCGCTGACGTGGTGCAACTGCTCGGGCGCGGCATCGTTGACCCCGAGGCGTTCGCTGCTCGGCATCAGACGCTCGCGCAATGGGCTGTAGCCAGGCAGGTTGAGGTCCAGGCGCAGGGCGGCGCGCCCGCGTTTCCAGCGCCACAGGCACAGCAACGCGAGGATCAGGCGGGGCAGCAGGCCATAGACCAGCAGCACGCCGACCAGCCAGGCGGCCCAGGCTTGGCGGGCGCTTTCGATATTCAGGGCGGAGTCGCCGCTGGCGCGGATCATCTCGACGGTCGGCACATTGAAGCCCAACAGAGCAGGCAAGGTGCCGAGGGCCTGGGTGACGGCGACGAAGGTGTCGGCACCGAGAATGGTGGTTTCCCACACGAAGCCGTAGCGGCGGGTAGCGAGTAGCGTGAGCAGAATCACCATGGCGCTGAGCAACGCCAACAACCATAGACTGTTGACCAGCGCCCCTACGGCCCAGCGATTGAGTTTCTGCCGTTGCAGTAGCAGTAACAGTGCTGGCGCCAGTTGGGCGGCTTTGGCATCACGGGCGAATTTTTCGCTGAGCCACAACCATAGTCGCCCCAGGCTGGCACTGTGTTCGCCGGCAAACAGCAGGCCGAACGCCCAACTGATCAGCAGGATCAGGTTCAAGCCAAGCAGGCTGCCCAAGGCCCAGAACACATTCACCGGCGTTAGACCGTTGCCCAGTGCAGCAAACGCCAGGCCTGCGCCGCTGATGACCGCGACGATTGCCAGCAGCACCAGCGCCAGACGCGCACCTTGCAGCCAGCGGGTGAGGGCCGCTGTGAGCCCATCGCGTTCGGCCAGGTGCAAGGCGCGCTGCTGGATACGTGTCGGCAGGTCGCCCCCGGCCGTGCGGGCCAGGCGGTTGGCTTCCAGGTCTTCCAGCGGGCCGGCGTGTTCTTCGCGCAGGCGCACGGTTTCTGTCAGCCAGAGTGTGTGCAGTGGAGTCACGCGTAGTCCTGTTGTGTTTGTGAGCCTGGAGCATAACCCCTGGCTCGGGGCTCTGGTATTCTCGTCGCCATGAAAAAAACTCTCCCTTTAAGCCTGATCGCAGCCCTCGGTGAAAACCGTGTGATCGGCGTCGACAACAGCATGCCCTGGCATTTGCCGGGGGATTTCAAATATTTCAAGGCCACCACGCTTGGCAAGCCGATCATCATGGGGCGCAAGACCTGGGATTCCCTGGGCCGACCGTTGCCGGGGCGCTTGAACATCGTGGTTAGCCGTCAGACCGATCTGGCGCTTGAAGGTGCGGAAGTTTTTCCGTCACTGGAGGCGGCGGTAGAGCGCGCTGAAGCATGGGCCAAGGCGCAAGGCGTGGACGAGCTGATGCTGATCGGCGGTGCGCAATTGTATGCGCAGGGGCTGGAGCAGGCGGATCGCCTGTATTTGACGCGGGTGGCGTTGAGTCCGGAAGGGGATGCTTGGTTTCCGGAGTTTGATACGAAGCAGTGGAAGCTGGTGTCGAATGTCGAGAATGCGGCTGAGGGAGATAAGCCGGCGTATAACTTCGAGGTTTGGGAAAAGGCCTAGGAGCATCGCCGGCAAGCCGGCTCCTACAGTTGATTGCGTTACCCTGTAGGAGCCGGCTTGCCGGCGATAGCGGTCTATCAGGCCTGCGCTAACTCAGCATGCTCATCCGCATTCAACAACGCCTTATCCGTCTGCCCCATGACCTGGCTGGTGATCGCACCGGCGGTCATCGAGCCATTTACGTTCAGCGCCGTACGGCCCATGTCGATCAGCGGCTCTACGGAAATCAGCAGCGCCACCAGTGACACTGGCAAGCCCATGGCCGGCAGCACGATCAGCGCGGCAAAGGTTGCACCGCCCCCCACGCCGGCAACGCCTGCGGAACTCAAGGTCACAATCGCCACCAAAGTCGCGATCCACAGCGGGTCCAGCGGGTTGATGCCTACGGTCGGCGCGACCATCACCGCCAACATCGCAGGGTAAAGACCGGCGCAACCGTTCTGGCCGATGGTCGCGCCAAACGAGGCAGCGAAACCGGCGATGGACTGTGGGATGCCCAGGCGACGGGTCTGCGCTTCAATGCTCAGCGGGATCGCCGCCGCGCTGGAGCGGCTGGTGAAGGCAAAGGTCAGCACCGGCCACACTTTGCGGAAGAAACGCAGCGGGTTGATCCCGGCCAGGGACAGCAGCAGGCCGTGCACCACAAACATCAGGCCCAGGGCCAGGTACGAGACCACGACAAAACTGCCGAGCTTGATGATGTCTTGCAGGTTGGAACCGGCGACCACTTTGGTCATCAGCGCCAATACGCCGTACGGGGTCAGCTTCATCACCAGGCGCACCAGACGCATCACCCAGGCTTGCAGGGTGTCGATCGCGTTGAGCACTTTCTGGCCTTTTTCCACGTCATCCTTGAGCAGTTGCAGCGCGGCAACCCCCAGGAAGGCGGCGAAAATCACCACGCTGATGATCGAGGTCGGCTTGGCCCGGGCCAGGTCGGCAAACGGGTTGGCCGGCACGAACGACAGCAGCAGTTGCGGGATATTCAGGTCGGCAACCTTGCCGGCGTAATCACTCTGGATCACTTGCAGGCGCGCCATTTCCTGGGTGCCGGCCACCAGGCCTTCGGCGGTGAGGCCGAACAGGTTGGTCAGGCCGATACCGATCAGCGCCGCAATTGCGGTGGTGAACAGCAGCGTGCCGATGGTCAAGAAGCTGATCTTGCCCAGCGACGAGGCGTTGTGCAGACGGGCCACAGCGCTGAGGATCGAGGCAAATACCAGCGGGATCACGATCATTTGCAGCAGTTGTACGTAGCCGTTGCCGACCAGATCGAACCAGCCGATGGAGGCCTTGAGCACCGGATTGCCATCGCCGTAGATCGTGTGCAGAACGGTGCCGAACACCACACCGAGCACGAGGGCGAACAGGACCTTCTTGGCGAGGCTCCAGTTAGTACGACGGGTTTGTGCCAGGCCCAGCAACAGGGCCACGAACACCAGTAAGTTGAGAATCAGGGGCAGATTCATTGAAGCTCCGTTGAGAAGGCAGCCAATCGCGTGAGCCTGCGATTGCGAACCGGAAAGCCTAACAGCTTGAAATATATTGATTTAATACCGATATGGAATGGTGACTGTCGTTTTTGGAATAAGCGTTTGACGCTCAGGCACATGCCGTTGGCGCGATCACGACGCAAGCGGTCGCGCTCGGGCGATAACTGTCACAGGGATTTGTTAGCGTCGGTGTCTTTCACTCAGGGAGAAAACGCATATGAAGCTCGCTTCGAGATTGTTTGCCGCCGCGCTGTGCCTTGGCCTTGCCGGCCAAACCATGGCCGCCACCGAGTTGAAACACTGGCCGGCCCCCGCCGCCAAGCAACTGAACGAAATGATCGCCGCCAACGCCAACAAGGGTAACTTCGCGGTGTTCGACATGGACAACACCAGTTACCGCTACGACCTCGAAGAATCCCTGCTGCCCTACATGGAAAACAAAGGCCTGATCACCCGCGACAGCCTTGATCCGTCGCTCAAGCTTATGCCTTTCAAAGACACCGCCGACCATAAGGAAAGTCTGTTCAGTTACTACTATCGCCTCTGCGAAGTGGACGACATGGTCTGCTATCCGTGGGTCGCCCAGGTGTTTTCGGGGTTCACCCTCAAGGAACTCAAAGTGCAGGTCGATGAGCTGATGGCCTCCGGCAAGCCCGTGCCCGTCAGCTATTTCGAAGGCGATGTGGTGAAGAAGTCCGAGGTGCAACCGCCGAAAGTCTTCACCGGCCAGGCCGAGCTGTACAACAAGCTGATGGAAAACGGCATCGAGGTGTATGTGATGACCGCCGCCTCGGAAGAACTGGTGCGCATGGTCGCCGCCGATCCGAAGTACGGCTACAACGTCAAACCCGAGAACGTCATCGGCGTGACCACCCTGCTCAAGGACCGCAAGACCGGCGAACTGACCACCGCACGCAAACAGATCACCGCCGGCAAATATGACGAGAAGGCCAACCTCGGCCTGGAACTCACCCCTTACCTGTGGACCCCGGCGACCTGGATGGCGGGCAAGCACGCGGCAATCCTCACCTACATCGACGAGTGGAAAAAACCGGTATTGGTAGGTGGCGACACGCCGACCAGCGATGGCTACATGCTGTTCCACGATGTGGATGTGGCCAAGGGCGGCATCCACCTGTGGATCAACCGCAAGGACAAATACATGACCCAACTGAACGGCATGATCGCCAAGCATGCGGCGGCGCAGGCCAAGGAAGGGTTGCCGGTGACGGCGGACAAGAACTGGGTGATCGTCAAGCCTGACGAAATCCAGTAGCCCGACGCAACCTTGTAGGAGCCCGGCTTGCCGGCGATGGCGTCAGTGAGATCAATGCAAGACTCAAGGCCGTCATCGCCGGTAAGCCGGCTCCTACAGAGGTCGGCAAAATAGATATCAATTGCGAACCAATCTCATCCTCTGCTAGCGTGCGCACTTCCTGAACCGTCCGTTCTTCTCAAGGTAGTGCTGTGTCCTCCTGGAATTCGCAGATCGCGCGCCTGTTCGCGGAGCAGAAGAAAGCCCTCGAGGCCTTCGTCACCCGTCGCACGGGCAGCGCTCAGGTGGCCGCTGACTTGACCCAGGAATCGTTCCTGCGCCTGGCGCGCCTGGATTCCGGCGAGAAGATCGACAACCTCCCAGCCTTCCTTTTCACCATCGCCAGCAACCTGGTGCGTGATCACCAACGCCAGGCCATCCGCCGCGAGCGCCTGGATGCCGGTGAACCCAGTGAAGAATTGCCTTGCAGCAATCCTGGCGCCGATGAGCAATTGGCTGCCTATCAGCAGGAGCAACTGATGCAGGACGCTATCCTGGCGTTGCCCGAGGCGACTCGGCAGATCTTCCTGCTCTATCATGTCGACGAACTTTCCTACCGCGAGATTGGCGAGCGACTGTCGATCACCCCGCGCAGCGTGGAATACCAATTGCGTCGCGCCTTGATTGAATGCCGCGCCTACATCAAGACGCGGCTCGCCAGCGACACACAAGGACGTCGGTCATGACCGCCACACCCACTGCCGACGAATTGTTCGAAGAAGCGTCTGGCTGGTATTTCCGCCTACAGGCCGAAGATGTCACGGCAGCCGAAATGGACGCCTTTGCCGCCTGGCTTGGGCAGGGCCAGCCACAGGATGACGCTTGGCAGGAAGTGCAGGCCATGCTCGGCGGTTTGCGTGAACCGGCGCGGGTGATCCGCCGCGCCGAACAGGCTGCCTGGCGCCAGCCTGCGCGCCGTTGGGCATATGCCGCTGCCATATTGCTGTCAGTGGGCCTGGCCGTGCAGAACACACCCTGGCTCGACCGCCTGCGCGCGGACTACGCCACCCGCACCGGCGAATCGCGCACTGTCGAACTGGCCGACGGCTCCCAGTTGCAACTCAACACTGACAGCGCGATTCAAGTGCGCATGAGCGGCGGTGAGCGTCAGATTCGTCTGCTGCGTGGTGAAGGGTTTTTCAGCGTGACCAAGGACCCGGCGCGGCCTTTCGTGGTGCAGTCCGGCGATGGCTGGGTGAAGGTGGTCGGCACCCAATTCAGCGTGGCGCGGCGTGATGCACAGACGCGTGTGCAGGTGGCTCAGGGCAAGGTGCAGGTCAGTGCGGGCAGTGGTGAGCCGGTCTACCTGGAGCCAGGCCGGGCGGTGGAGTATCAGGACCAGCACCTCGCAGAGGTACATGGCTTCGACCCGGCCAGCGGTTTCGCCTGGCGCCAACGGCAACTGGTGTTCCGCCAGCAGCCGCTGTCGGAAGTGGTCAGCGAGTTGAATCGCTACTGGCCCGGCAAGACTCTGGTGATGGGCGATGCGCTGCGCAATCGCGTGGTGTCCGGCGTGTTCGAGATCGACAAACCCGACGCCGTGATCAAGGCGCTGGAATACACCCTCAACCTGCACGCCGAGCACTACACCCCGTATTTGCTGGTGTTGCGCGAAGGCAAAGCGTCCTGACGACAACTTTTTCAAAATAGTTTCAGGGTTTCCCCGCGAGCCATCGTCCTTGATCACTGAGGCGTAAATAGTAAGCACTCTCAAGTAGTGCGGCGCCGATCACAGACTTTTTTGCACCGGGGAGCTTCATCCATGGCACACCGATACGCCGCACGGCCCTTGCTGGCACTGGCCATTTCCTTGGCCTGCGGCACCGCACCGCTGTACTTGCAGGCCGCTGAGACCATTCAGGCACAGACCTACCGTTTTGATATTCCAGGGCAGAGCCTGGACGGTGCGCTGGCAGCTTTTTCGGCGGTGACACGGGTGCAGGTGTTGGTGAGTGGTGAATTGACCCAAGGGGTGGTGTCGCCGGGGGTGAGTGGCAATCTGGGCCAACGTGAAGCCTTGGGGCAACTGCTCGGCGGCACTGGGCTGAGCGCGGCGTTTATCAACGCCGATACCGTCACCCTGGAAAAACGCGTGGACACCGGCGGCGCTCTCGAAGTCGGTGCCACCACCATCAGCGCTGAACGCTTGGGGGCGACCACCGAAGGCACCGGCTCCTACACCACCGGTGCCGTGACCCTCGGCAAAGGCGAGCAAAAGCTCAAGGACATCCCGCAATCGGTCAGCGTCATGACCCGCAAGCAGATGGACGACCAGAACACCACCAAACTCTCCGAAGTGGTCAAGCGCACCCCCGGCCTGACGGCGACCAAGTCCCCTGGCCCTGGCATGTTTATCTTCTCCCGTGGTTTTGAGGTCGGCACCCTGCAATACGACGGCGTCGGCATCCCGCGCAACACCTACGCGCTGGGCAGCTACCTCACCGAAAACATGGCGATCTATGACCGCGTGGAAACCTTGCGTGGTCCGGCCGCCTTGCTGCAGGGCGCGAACAGCCCCGGCGGCACGATGAACCTGGTGCGCAAGCGCGGGCAACAGGCGCCGACCGTCACCGTCACTGCCAAGGCCGGTTCCTGGGACCACTACGGCACACAAGTGGACGCGGGTGGCCCGCTCAATACCGAAGGCACCTTGCGCGGCCGTTTTGTGGCTGATTACGACACGACCGATTCTTTTGTCGATTACGCCGGCGGTTGGAACCAGACGGTTTATGCCGCGGTGGACTACGACTTCACGCCAGACACCACCGTCGGCGTGGGCATCAGCAACCAGAAGGGGCACTCGCGGCCCAACTTCATGTCGCTGCCCCGGTATGCCAACGGCAGCGATATCGGCCTTTCGCGCTCGACCTTTGTCGGCGCCAGTTGGAACCGTAACGTCAATAACCAGACCCAGGTGTTTGCCGATATCGAGCATCGCTTCAACGATGACTGGAAAGTGAAGGCTGCTCTGGTGGCCATGGATGAGCACAACGACGCGACCTACCAGGCCACGTGGGACACCATCCCCAATCCCGGTGACACCGGCACCGTGCGTTACGTGGACTGGGTCACTGATTTCAACACCAAGAGTCGCGGTGTGGACGTGTATGTCGACGGTAAGTTCGAAGGCCTGGGGTTGCGGCAGGAGATGGTGCTGGGCGCCAACTATTCCAAACTCACCACAGATGATTTCTGGGCGCGCGCGGCGACGCCGGGGGCGGATATCTTCAATATCGACCACAACCGTCCGCAGCGCGACAGGAACCAGTTGTTCCAGGCAGGGAATGCGACGAAGAGCTGGTATGACATTCGCCAGAAGGGGATTTATGGCACCTGGCGCGTCCAAGTACTGGACCCGCTGACGTTGATCCTCGGTGCACGTACCAGTTGGTATGACTATTCCTATAAGGACGAGAGCGGTGCCAGGGGGGTGTACGGCGAGCCGACCAGCAGCACCACGCAAAGCAATGGTCACGTCACGCCCTACGCCGGCCTGGTTTATGCGCTCAACGAGCAATGGTCGGCCTATGCCAGCTATACCGACGCCTTTGAGCCCCAAACCAACCTGACCACCTCATTGACCGTGCTCAAGCCCATTGAGGGCCAGAACTACGAGCTGGGCCTGAAAGGCGAACTGGCGGATGGCCGCCTCAATACGTCGTTCGCGGTCTTCCGCTATGACCAGGAAAACCGTGCGGCTCAAGACCTGCAAGGCGGCAAGGTTTGTGGCGGCTGGTACTGCTCGCTCGCGTCCGGCAAGGTTCGCAGCCAGGGCTTCGAGGCCACCTTGAGCGGTGAGGTGCTGCCGGGCCTGCAACTGGTTTCCAGCTACACCTACAACACCACAAAATTCATCAAGGACGACACTTACGAAGGCAAGATCTTCAGCACCTGGACGCCCAAGCACCTGCTCAAGGTCTGGGGTGACTACCAGTTGCCGGGGGACTGGAGCGACGTCAGTGTCGGCGCCGGTGTGACCGCGCAAAGCAGCACCGTCGCCTATGACCGCACATTCAGCGTGCCCGGCAATGCCTTGTGGGATTCGCGGGTGGCCTACAAGATCAACCAGGAATTCACCGTCGCGGCGAACCTGAACAATATGTTCGACAAGAAGTACTACATCCCGGCTTACAACGCGAACTGGGGCAGCAACTACTATGGCGACCCGCGCAATGTGATGTTCACCATGACCTACACGCCGCAGTTCTGAGTGCAACCGGAATAAAAATGCCCCCCACGTGGCGGGGCATTTTCATAGGCTCAAACAAGCCACGCTATCGCGCGTCACTTCACCGATTTCAGATGCCAGTTCCATTGCGCAACCAACGCGTTCTCACGCAATTTGATGAACAGCCCATAGTCGCTCAGATAGGCTGCCTGATAAGTCCAACCTTTCATCTGAACGCAGTCGAGTACCTGAGCTTGCCCCTTCAGGTCCGGGGTCAGGGTGGCAGCCGGGATTTCCCGAGCGACCTTGCAGGTCACGGTTCTTGGTTCACTGGTCTCTGACGAAGGACTGCCATCGGGGTTGATGGATTTTGACCATGTCTGGGTGTAGCTCACCTCACTGGCGAGGGGCAAGTTACGCCAATCGCCTTGAAAGCTCAGGCCAACCAAGAGACGGGTCTTCACCTTGTCACTGCCGGTTTTGCGGTCGAGACCTTGGCTGTCCAGATCAAACAGGCCTTGGAAGGTCAGCTCCTGGTTAAAGCCGAGTGCCGAGTCGCGCGTTTGTACCAGTGTCTGGCCGGATGCGTTGTCGACACTGATAAATGCCTGTTTGGTCTGGTCGCCCACTCGGGTGTTGTTGAAGAGCACGGCGTCATAGTCATACGCCAGCTCGCTCAGGGTGCGGGTTGGCGCAGGCAGGCCGAGCGCTCGGATGGCCGCCAGCACGGCCGGGTTGGCATTGGTTGCGCTGGCAACGGGTGGCAATGGCTGGCGCGCCTTGAAAGCGGGTAAATGGGTCAGCTCCACCGGCGCCTGGCACAGAGCCTTGAAGAGCTGGGCATGTTTGCCGGAAGCTTGATCCAAGGCTTGCGGCTTGAATTGTCGACGGATTTCGCCGTTGATCATCTGGCGCGTTTCATCAAGGTTGAACTGGCTCATCAACGTGATGGTGCGTCGTGTGCAATCCAGCGTCAGCCGCTCCTGCCGTTGAGTAAACAACGATGCGTTCTTGGCGACCTGATAGTGCAGGTAATCCTGTGCGACCCAGGCGGATATCTGACTGCTTTGCTGCTGCACGCTGTTACGGTCGATCAGCAGCCAGCCCTGATCGGCAGAGGTTTGCAGCATCCGCCAGTCGGGGACGGGGCGTGCCTTGCATACGCTCTGCAATTGAGCGCTTTGCTGCAGTTGTTGGGCCTGTACCGTCGGCAGGTCGACGCCTGTTGCCGGTGAGGGAGTAAATGCCCGCAGGCCCGAGCGCGTGGGGTAGAACATCCTTCCAGGGCCTTGTGTGCAATAGGCGTCGAACTGCACAGAGATCGGGTTTTGCTGCAAATCGACGGAGTACGCGACCCTGTCGCCGTTGCGCAGGATGGTGTGGTCGAGCGCCGGCAGTGTCATGGCTTCGTTGAAGAGTGCCAGGCCTGGGTCCACCTGAGGCTTTTGCAGCGAGCTGCAACCGGCCAACGCCAATAGGGAAAGCGCCCATGCAGCCGGGTGTAGAGCGGTAGAGCGGGCATCCATGCGGGTAAGTTCCTTGAGAATACAGTTGCGCCTGTTATCGGCCGGCGTATGAAAAACTACAGCGTCAGAACGCCAGGCAAAAAAATGCCCCGCACGTGGCGGGGCATTTTTATGGGCGCAGCTTACAGACCGTCAAGCATCGCCTTGTTACGCACAGCACCCTTGTCGGCACTGGTGGCCAGCAGGGCGTAAGCCTTCAATGCGGTAGTCACTTTGCGTGGACGCTTCTCCACTGGCTTCCAACCCTTCTTGTCCTGCTCAACCCGGCGCGCGGCCAGTTCTTCATCGCTGATCATCAGGTTGATCGAACGGTTCGGAATGTCGATCAGCACCTTGTCACCATCCTGCACCAGGCCAATCGCGCCGCCGGCAGCGGCTTCTGGCGAAGCGTGGCCGATGGACAGGCCCGACGTACCACCGGAGAAACGGCCGTCGGTCAGCAGAGCGCAGGCTTTGCCCAGGCCCTTGGATTTCAGGTAGGACGTCGGGTACAGCATCTCCTGCATACCCGGGCCGCCTTTCGGGCCTTCGTAGCGGATGATCACGATGTCGCCTTCCTTCACTTCATCAGCGAGGATGCCGCGGACCGAGCTGTCCTGGCTTTCGTAGATCTTGGCGCGGCCTTCGAAGACGTGGATGGACTCATCCACACCGGCGGTTTTCACCACGCAGCCATCCAGGGCGATGTTGCCGTACAGCACGGCCAGGCCGCCTTCTTGGGAGTAGGCGTGCTCGACACTGCGGATGCAGCCGTTTTCACGGTCGTCGTCCAGGGTGTCCCAACGGGTCGACTGGCTGAACGCAGTTTGCGTAGGGATACCCGCTGGGCCTGCCTTGAAGAAGGTGTGCACGGCTTCGTCATCAGTCTGGGTGATGTCCCACTTGGCGATGCCTTCGGCAATGGACTTGCTGTGTACGGTCGGCAGATCGGTGTGCAGCAGGCCGCCACGGGCCAGCGAACCGAGGATCGAGAAGATCCCGCCGGCGCGGTGCACGTCTTCCATGTGGTACTTCTGGATATTCGGCGCGACTTTGCACAGTTGCGGCACGTGACGGGACAGGCGGTCGATGTCGCGCAGGTCGAAATCGATCTCGGCTTCCTGGGCCGCGGCCAGCAAGTGCAGGATGGTGTTGGTGGAACCGCCCATGGCGATGTCCAGGGTCATGGCGTTCTCGAACGCCTTGAAGTTGGCGATGTTGCGCGGCAACACCGACTCATCGTTGTCGTGGTAGTAGCGTTTGCACAGTTCGACGATGGTGCGGCCGGCCTGCAGGAACAGCTGTTCACGGTCGCTGTGGGTCGCCAGGGTGGAACCGTTGCCCGGCAAGGCCAGGCCCAGGGCTTCCACCAGGCAGTTCATCGAGTTGGCGGTGAACATGCCGGAGCACGAACCGCAGGTAGGGCAAGCGCTGCGCTCGTATTCCGCGACCTTCTCGTCAGAAGCGCTGGAATCGGCGGCGATGACCATGGCGTCGACCAGGTCGAGGCCGTGGGAGGCGAGCTTGGTCTTGCCGGCTTCCATCGGGCCGCCGGACACGAAGATCACCGGGATGTTCAGGCGCAGGGAAGCCATCAGCATGCCGGGGGTGATCTTGTCGCAGTTGGAGATGCAGACGATGGCGTCGGCGCAGTGGGCGTTGACCATGTATTCCACGGAGTCGGCGATGATCTCGCGGCTCGGCAGGGAATACAGCATGCCGTCATGGCCCATGGCGATGCCGTCATCCACGGCGATGGTGTTGAATTCTTTGGCGACACCGCCGGCGCGTTCGATCTCGCGGGCGACCAGTTGGCCCAGGTCCTTGAGGTGGACGTGGCCCGGTACGAATTGGGTGAACGAGTTGGCAATCGCGATGATCGGCTTCTTGAAGTCGTCATCTTTCATCCCCGTGGCACGCCACAGTG